>OMOM01000245.1_pt1 | contig 35311 bp, 28 predicted proteins | sample 1646501 | NCBI WGS metagenome assembly OMOM01 (sample SAMN05416802, study PRJEB24817) | seawater metagenome | isolation source: Sea water | place: Canada:Atlantic | collected 2013-07
GATCTACACCTCTCTATTCGTCGGCAGCGTCAGATGTGTATAAGAGACAGTACTATAATTTAATCGCTTAACTTCGCAATAAGGGTCTTAACATATCTTCTAAGCCATTAAGTTTTACTTCATAAATAAGTGCCAACTGCTCGCCAAGTTTTCCTTCAGGTAAACCCTTAGCATGAAACCAAACCAAATATGGCTCAGGTAATTGTAGTAACTTTCGGCCGCTGTACTTTCCGAATGGCATGATCTGATTTATTGCAGCAACTAGCTCTGCTTTATCCTCTATCGACATATATTTCGTCTGCTCAACCGAGCCTCCAAATGTTATTTACTATTTCAGTTTCGCTGATTCATTGACATAAAAATGTCACATCTGCGGCTTATAATCCAGCTCATATTTAATGAATCGGTATCAATGTGGTACCTAAAATTGAGACAAGGAATTGTGATGTCAATAGTTAGGAAACGTAACGCTGCAGCAAAAGCTTATATACCGGCAAGTTCGCGCGACAATCAGTATATCTTGGCTGAATTTGCTTTAACAGATCAACTGCTTGCAGAGTTACCCATACAAATAGCTAAAGATGGCAGCAGCAATTATTATGACTGTTATCAAACGCTAGCGAAAATATTATTTACCCTAAGTAACGAAAGCGAGATTAAAAACAGCATACTGGTCGCCAACAATAAATTGGTTAGAGTGCGTTATAGCCAAGAAATGCACCAATGGCAAACAAAGCAGCAAATCATCTTCTATTACGATCCAAATCAGCATGTATTACAAAATTCCTTCTTTGATGCCAATATTAGAACAAAAAAAATAACCTTAGTATTTTTAGCGTCAGGAATAGATATCAGGCTTGGCGCTGCCGCTTTTCATCAACGCGTAAAAGCTTTACTGAAAAAATTTGCTCAGCAAATAAAACTCCCGCTCAAAGAAATACGTATGCGCGACCACCAACACTTAACCTATGACATTTTTGCTAAAAACAAAGGCTGCAATACAAGTACGGCACATAAATTCAGGCCTATCGGCCAAAGGTATGCAAGTGAAAATGTTGCTCTACCTGAAAATACAGCGTCTATCACTTATGCCATTATCGACTTAACACTCGATCATAGAATTTCTCAATTGGTAGATATTGATCCCACAGCCAAAGATCCCTACAACCCAATATACACTTACTTAACCGATACTTTTTCTTTAGTCGCAAAACGTTTTAACTTAAATAATGGCGCCCTGATTGCGAACGGATTAGTCCCTATTGTGCGACACAGTTTGCATGATTTAGTATCCAAAGTTGGAGAATTGCAAATGTTAGGCTACAACCCAAACCAAAGTCCTTGTGGCATTGTTAGCCGATGGCAAGCAGCTGAGTTGGTTGATAATGTACAGTTTGTCTTTGTTGCCCATTATGAGAATGGTGAAGAGCAAAACTATGCGAAATTTGTTAATCAAATAGAGCAAGCCATGCGCCTATTAGCTACAGAATTAGAGCTTCCCACTGAAAAAGATGAATTAACCTTACGCTTTCATCAACATGTTGCTTTTAACTTAACCTCAGATTAGCCCCTTTGTGGTGTATGTAATGAGCCTAGTGTTTATTAAAAAGCACTAGGTTAACTTCAACAGCGCTTTACTTTGACACGTTTTTTAAACCAGACTTACTTTTTAATTAGACTTTTTTAATCAGTGACGAAGGTATTAAATTGCCCGAGTATTTTCACCTTCCCTCTTAAAACACGCAACGATATTTTATGAGTTAATATGCTAATCATAAAGCTTATTACTCCTTATTTTTTTCTGAATATCTCTCACTTAAATACTTTATTAAGTAATTTATCAATTATCCTATTTTTTAGCGGCTAGTATTTAAAATTAACGAATAAAACATATAGACATCTAAACGTCTGAGTGATATCTTTTACAAAAGTTAAATACATAGACGTCTAAACGTCTCGTGTATTAACGAAAATAATTTGTTTCACCCAGAAAGTTTTCCGAGGATTAGATAAATGAGCATCGAAACAATAACATTAGGCGCAGGCTGTTTTTGGTGTATTGAAAATATTTTTGCTCGCATAAAAGGCGTTACTTCAGTCACAAGTGGTTATGCCGATGGCGACATTATCAACCCAAGCTATGAGCAGGTTTGCAGCGGTACAACTAATCACGCAGAAGTTGTGCAAATTGCATTTTCTCCCGAGTTATTGAGTGTAGAGCAAATTTTAACGGTATTTTTTGCCATACATAATCCTACAACGATCAATCGCCAAGGTGATGACATTGGTAGTCAATATCGCTCAACAATTTTATTCCACAACCAAGTTCAGCAAGAAATAGCAATAGCGCGAATCGCTGAGTTAACTCATGAAAAAGCCTTTGATCAACCCATAGTTACGACGGTAAAAGCCGCCAATAATTTTTATAGTGCAGAAAGTTATCATCAAGACTATTTTACTAGTAACCCTGAAAACAAATACTGCCAGTTAGTGGTTGCGAAAAAGATACAAAAATTTTTACATGAGTTCGCTTATCTTTTAAAAGATGAAAACTTATTAGCACAAGCGAGTTAATAACAACGATTTTACAAATTGCGAACCACTGCTGAGCAAATATGATGAATAAAAAAACGCATAACAATAAATTGTTATGCGTTTTTTTTGAGCATTATTTACTTTATTTACCTAACTCGAATGAACATCCGAGTGTTAATACATTAAGGTATATAGCTTACGTCTGTATTTTGTTGCTAGGGCATCACCATCTGGTAATGATTTCAGCACATCTAACAATAAATCCTTACTGGTCATATCTGCGCCATCTTTTTGTACTAATAAAAACAGTATCGATAACGCTTCATCATTACGATTAACTTGGCTGTATTGCGCCGCTAGTTTTTGTTGTAATTCAATATTATCCGGATCGTTTTGTAATTGTTGCTCAAGTGCTTGAATTTCAGGAGAGTCTGCCGCTTGATTCGCAAGCTCCAACTTCGCCACTAACGATTTATAATCGCTATTTTGATCAATCATTTTTATGCTATTGAGCAACACTTCAGCTTTTTCGACTTTACCCGTTTGAATATAAACATTGGCTAATACTAACTTAATATCAGCGCGTTCATTGTCGAGTTGATAAGCTTGGCTAATAACAGGCAATGCCTCTGCAATTTTATTTTCTGCTACTAATTCATTTGCTTGTGCTAATAAAGTGTCTTGCTCTTTTGGTAAATATTTCGCCAAAAATTCAATAATACTTTCGTCAGTTTGTGGTCCAGTCAACCCATCAAGCGGTTGACCGTCTTGTACTAAAATAGCGGTGGGTAAACCTTGAATACCAAACTGTTGGGCAATTTGCCCTTGAGTTTCACAATCAACCGTTGCATACAAAATAGTATCGCCAACATGGGTTAATGCTATAGCTAATTTATCTCGCAATTCAACACTTTCTGGTATTTGCTGAGCCCAAAAATCAACCAGTACAAGTTTAGTTTTTGATTCTTCGAGAATAACTTGCTGAAAATTTTCTAAGGTAATCGCAATAGAATTTGCCATGAATGCAGTTCCAATAATAAAGACATATATTTTTAAGTGGGGTCAAACCCTAAAGATACAAGCAAATGTGCTAAATATTTCTTATAAGCACTGGCTATAAATCAGTGCGCGTGACAGCTGAATGGTTAAAAGTTCAAGGATATAAATTTTAAACGCACGCCTCTACACTTGCTCTTAAGCCAATTTAAACAGCTCAGCTAATAATGTTATCGAGGTTATCACAGAGTCAAACAAGTGAAGCCTATTACATTTGACCTTAATGCTTAATAAGCTCATAATTTATAGGAATTTTATTATTAGATAAGTCGTTAAATGTCATTAGAAATATTTGTTATCGTTATCGTCATCATTACCTCTCTTTTATGGTATTTAAAACGAGGGAAAGGTAATAGAAGAATTAGCCGAACTCAAAATATTGTCGCTAAACGTAGTCAATCACCAGCAGCTAACATACGTAGCATATCATCTCCCATTCAGGTGCCAGTTCGCCTTATTCCAGAGGCAAATAGTGGGATAAATAACTTAGCGAATAATTCAAATGACTTTTTGAATTTTACATTACTGCCTTTTGATATTCTTAATCGTAAGCAGCAACAAAAAATTAATGAGATGAGTCAATGCTGCCGCCAGCCAAACCCCTTATTGTTAAGTTTGACCAAAAGCGAACTTGAAGCTAAAGAGTTAATCACTCTGATCAAATCAGATGCCGAAATGACAGCCAAAATACTTAACACGGTTAACTCGTCACTTTTTTCTTTGCAACAACCCATTGAAAGTATTCATCATGCCATTGTATTTATGGGCGCAACCGCAGTAAGAAATATCGCTATACAATTTATTTTACAACAAAGCTTGTCATTCAAAGACGAAGCGCAAGCGGCTGCTTATAAGAAAATATGGGTATCAAGTTATCTCGCAAGTTCTTTAGTATTTTTACTTGCTAAACATTTAGACAAAGAAAATGCCGCTGAATTATCTACCTTATGTCTACTAATGAGCTTGGGCGATATGACAATGCTCTCTTACAAGCCATCAATAGCCAGTTCTTATTTGAGTCAAACGTCATTGTTTGAAAGAGTACAAAATGAGCAGATATCATTAGATGTAAACTCATCGGTGATAGGTAAGGCTCTAGCAGAGCAATGGCAACTGCCCAAGTCAATTGTTGAAGGAATTGGTAACAGCCTAATCCCTTTAGTGAATGACAAACTCATCAGTGTTATGCCGCTTGAAGAAGCTCAAAACACTTTGCTTTGTTACTTATCTTGTCGACTAGGTGATTTAATTGCGTTTGGAGGGATTAGAGATATTTTTCAGGGTGAAAGCAATGGTATCGATGCATTAAGCAGCGTAGATTTCATGTATGTACAAACAAATATAGAACAGCTAGGTCTAGAAAAAATTAGCCAATTATTTCAAGATCCAAGCTTTGTAAATAAAGCGAAGCGACTCATTGCTCAAATCGGCGCTTAGCTCTTATAATTTTTACACACTTAGTTTTGTATATTAGTTTTATATCTTAGTTTTATATCTAGATTGGTATTTATTTTTATATTCAGTTTTTAGCTAACGCTCTTTCCCACGCTTAGTTTTCAAGCGTTAGTAGGTAGGTTCAGAGCGTTTAACTTTTATTCAGCAGCGACAATAATTTAAACGTTTTGCAATAATTCGCGAGCTATAATCACTTTCTGAATTTCACTGGTACCTTCATATATCGAAGTTACACGCACATCACGCGCCATCCGTTCAAGTGGGTATTCTTTTACATAACCTGCACCACCCATTAACTGTAAAGCATCGTAACAGGCTTTATTGGCATTTTCTGTGGCAAATAATTTCGCCATTGACGCTGCCATACCAAAAGGCTGACCTTGGTCTTTAGTATATGCCGCTTGCATCAGTAATAATCGCGCAGCTTCCATTTCGGTATAACGCTCTGCTAACTTCCACTGTAACCCTTGAAAGTTTGAAAGTGATTGGCCAAATTGCTTACGATCAACAATATACGCTTTTGCATAATCGAGCGCGGCAAGTCCCACACCTAATGCTAATGAACCAATACCAATTCGACCACCTGCAAGCTCTCCAACCGCGACGCCAAAACCTTTATTTTCTGCGCCCATCATGGCCGATGCAGGCACACGACAATTATTAAAGTGCACTTCATTGGTCGGTGATGCTTTTTGTCCCATTTTTTCTTCTGCTTTACCAATGGTGATACCGTCGGTGCTCGCTTCAACGATAAAGCACGAAATACCTTTACCTTTTTTAGCGGCAGGATCGGTAACCGCCCAAACAACAAAAACATCAGCAAACGAACCACTGGTTATATAAAGCTTACTGCCATTAATAATATAGTCATCGCCATCTTTAACCGCTTGTGTTTTCATGCCCGCAGGGTCTGATCCTGCCGTAGCTTCAGTTAAACAAAAACCACCGGCGCGATATTCACCGCTACAAATTTTTGGCAAATATTTATTTTTCTGTTCTTCATTACCTACCGCTTGAATAACTTCTGCCACCATATTGGTTACCGATGTTGTTACCGCGGTTGAGGCACAAGCACGTGCTATTTCAGTAATGGCTAAGCTAAAAGCGACGGTACCTGCTTCAACACCACCATATTCAGCTTTGATATTTAGCCCCATAAAACCTAACTCATTAAGTTTAGCTAAGTTTTTCAAAAACAATGCTTGATCCGTTGTTTCATCAAGCTTTGCTGCTACAGGTGCTAATTCACTATCGGCAAACTTTCTTGCCATATCTTGAATCATTATTTGTTCTTCAGTTAAAGACAAATCCATCAAAATTCTCACTTGTTATTAGTTTAATATTAGACTCTACTTTTTAAAGCTAGCGTTAATATTAATAAGACTAATGTAATAATACGTTTGCTATAGCTACAAAGTTTAGATTCGTTCTAATACACTACTTTATAGATTTATAGCAAAAACGCGCCAAAGCGCGTTTTTTATTTATCATATTGTAACAACGTTTACAGTACAAACCAAAGCAGACCAGCACCCAAAACTAAGCGATAGATTACAAATGGCATCATGCCTATTTTATTTACCATGATAAGGAAATAATGAATACACGCGTATGCACTCACAAATGCTAAAGCACTCCCTAACCCCATAGCTGCCCAATCAACATTACCAGCTTCTAGAATTAGCTTTAGAGTTAAATAGCTACCTGCCATGGCAATCGCAGGAATTGATAATAGAAAAGAAAAGCGCGCAGCATTTTCACGGCTTAAGCCTAACATTAAGCCGATAGTCATAGTGATACCCGAGCGAGATGTACCTGGAATTAAAGCGATTGCTTGAGCCAAACCAATAAGCATAGCGCCTTTAAAACCTAAATTTTCAATGGTTTTATTTTGTTTAGCTTTAAAGTCTGCAAAACCAAGTAAAAAACCAAACAATAATGTAGTAGCCGCAATCACAAGAGCACTGCGCAGGTGTTCTTCAATGAAGTCTTTACCCAATAACCCAAACAAGCCTGCTGGAATAGTGGCAAATATAATCCACCAAGCTAACTTGCCATCAAAATTATCTCGTTCGCCTTTCAACGTACCAAACCAAGCAACAGCCATGCTGCCAACTTCTTTTCGAAAATAAAGCACTACCGCTAATAAAGTACCAACATGTACGGCAACATCAAATGCTAAGCCTTGATCTTTCCAGCCTAAAACAGCTGACGGTAAAATTAAGTGTGCCGAACTAGAAATAGGGAGAAACTCTGTTAAACCTTGGATTAACGCTAAAATAAAAACTTCTACTGTACTCATAAAACTTATATTCCCTTATTTTTTTCGGCCCAAACTAAAGGCACTACTTTTAACTGTTGAAGACTTTTATCGTATTGTTGCCATAACTCACGATAAGACTGCCCAATAATAGGGTGAACTAGCTGCCCTGCGATTTCGGCCAGTGGCCATAATACGAAGGCATTTTTATTGATTTCTTCACGAGGTATTTGTGCAGGCGCATTAGCAATAACATTATCATAAAGTAATAAGTCTAAATCTAACGTACGCGGACTAAATTTTTTAGCGTCTTGGCTTCGGCCATTAGCAAACTCTATTTTGCGTAATATCGCGGCAACCTCATCTAAGCTGTACTGTGTTTCAACACCAACGACCATATTGTAAAATGCTTTTCCGGCAAAACCAACAGCTTCACTTTCAAATAAAGAAGACAGTGTAAGTACACCAAAAGTATCGCTTAGAGCATTAAGCCCTTGTTCTATATGATGTTGGCGGTTAATGTTACTGCCAAGTGAAATATAAATTTCAGCCATTACATTATTTGATCAAGTTTCTGTGAAACACGCTCTATCTCAACACCTACTGTAGTGGCATTATGCACGGCATTTGGTTTCATTAATTTTAATCGTAACCAAGGAATTTGATAATTAGCGATAAGAAACTCAGCAATTCGTTCGGCAAGCGTTTCAATTAAATCAACCGGATTAGCGTTCGCGAACTCGACTATTGCTTCAGAGATTGCGGCATAATCAAGTGTTTTAGATAATTCGTCATTTTTTGCAGCTTCAGCCGTATTCCAACCCATCGCTAAATCTATAACAAGTGTTTGTTTAATTTCTTTTTCCCATGCGTAAAAACCAATGGTTGTTTGAAAGGTTAACCCTTCAATATAGACTTTATCCACACTCAAACCTTATTTATCTAATGGCGTTTCATGAGATAGTACAAACAATCGCCATAACTTACTTTACAAAATAAATGGCGAGTTTACCTGTGCAGGTCTAGAAAAACTAGTAAACAACACGCTACAATGACAAAAAGATAAAAAGAGTTGGCTATTTTTACCGCTTACTTTGAAAGGAACTGAATATCATTAGTTTACTTGTTACATTTTTAATGGTTGTTATGGCCTACCTAGTAGGTTCAATTTCGAGTGCCATTTTACTTTGTAAACTTTTGAGCTTACCCGACCCTCGAACTTCCGGTTCCAAAAACCCTGGCGCTACTAACGTTTTACGTATTAGCAATAAGTATGTCGCGGCCTCTGTGCTAATTTTTGACATACTAAAAGGAACTTTACCGGTATGGGGCGGCTACTTTCTAGGCTTAGATCCTGTATATTTGGGAATCATTGCTGTTGCCGCTTGCTTAGGGCACATGTATCCGATATTTTTTAATTTCGAAGGTGGTAAAGCGGTGGCGACTGCCTTTGGTGTGTTGTTACCTATTGGTTTGGATTTAGGTGGCTTGCTTATATTAACATGGCTAATTGTCGCTAAAACCACTCGTTATTCAAGCTTAGCTGCCATTGTGACCGTATCAATGGCACCCTTATACACTTGGTTATTAAAACCTATTTATGTCTTTCCTGTTTTAATGTTATCTGCGCTGATTATATTTCGACATAAAGAAAATATAATCAGACTTATACAGGGTTCAGAATCAAAAATATCTTTTACTAAAAAATAATATTGTCAGTCCGATTAAATTGGCTTTAACGTATCGAGCGGCCAACGCGGAGTTGCTTTAAACGTTAAGTCAGTATCAACACCCGATTTTAAACGTTGTAAACCTGCGTAAGCGATCATCGCACCATTATCAGTACAAAACTCTGGTCTAGGGTAAAAAACTTCTCCCCCTAACTTTTTCGTTATCTCTGACAACTTTTCTCTTAAAGCGCTATTTGCACTGACACCACCAGCAATAACTAAGCGATTTAAATCACATTGTTTTAATGCCCGTTTGCATTTAATGGCTAACGTATCAACTACAGCTTCTTGAAAGGCATAAGCAATATCAGCTTGGGTTTGCGCTTTTTGCTCAGGTGTTAACGGTTCTTTTTCTTCTTTGCGAATAGTATTTGCTGCTGAAGTTTTTAATCCGCTGAAGCTAAAATCTAATCCAGGCCTATCAGTCATTGGTCGTGGAAATTTATAACGACCTTTGCGTCCACTTTCTGCCATTTTAGCTAATACAGGGCCTCCTGGATAATCCAGCCCAAGCAATTTAGCTGTTTTATCAAAAGCTTCGCCTGCTGCGTCATCCACAGATTCACCCAGTAACTCATAATGACCAATACCGTCAACACGCACTAACATGGTGTGACCGCCCGACACTAATAAGGCGACAAAGGGAAACTCAGGAACATTTTCTTCCAACATCGGCGCTAATAAATGCCCTTCCATATGATGAACAGGAACAGCAGGTAAATCCCAACCATAAGCCAAACTGCGACCTATTGAACAGCCAACTAATAAAGCCCCCACTAAACCTGGCCCTGCTGTATAAGCAACACCATCTAAATCAGCTGGCGTTAAATTAGCGTCTGCCAATACTTGTTTTATTAATGGAATAGTTTTGCGAACGTGATCGCGTGATGCTAATTCTGGCACTACTCCACCATAATCTGCATGAACCGCAATTTGACTATAAAGCCTATGCGCAACTATACCCTCAGGTAAGTTACCTTCACCGTCATCATAAATTGCAATACCGGTTTCATCACAAGAGGTTTCAATCCCTAAAATTCGCATAGTTTTACTTTACCTAGAATTGTTTCATCAGCATTAGAAGCAGACTGAAAGTTAATTAAAAAATCAGTCGTTATATAGCCGCTGATTTTACCTATGCACTTAGCAACTTTCAATTTATAGCGTATAAAAGATACCTTAATAATGAATATCGCCCAAAACGAGTTATATACAGGCAATAATTGGTGCATATATAGGTGAAAAATTTATTACTACTTTACATTACCACATGCTTCGCATTAGAATACGTCACCAATTTTTAATAGAGTGGGTGAAGATGAGGCCATGTGGCTGAAATCAGACACCGATTTAATATAGATTCTAACTAAGGTAAAACAGTACATGCCAGTAATTAAAGTAAGAGAAAACGAACCATTTGACGTTGCACTACGTCGTTTCAAACGTTCATGTGAAAAAGCAGGTATCCTTTCAGAAGTTCGCCGTCGCGAATCTTACGAAAAGCCAACTTGGGAACGTAAGCGTAAAAAAGCAGCAGCAGTAAAACGTGCAGCTAAAAAAGTTTCTCGTGAGAACGCTCGTCGCGTTCGCATGTACTAAGAATACCTTAGTAAATCCTAAGCCAACTGAGTTAACTTAAGCGTATATTAACTATGAGTCTACTTAGCCAACTTAAAGATGAAATGAAAAATGCCATGCGTGCCAAAGACAAACTTCGTCTTGGCGTAATTCGTATGGCACTATCTGCAATAAAGCAGGCAGAAATCGATCACAATACAGAAGCAACCGACGACAATATCATTGTTTTGTTAACTAAAATGGTTAAACAACGCAAAGAGTCTATCAAAATGTTTACTGAAGGTGGTCGCGAAGAATTAGCAGCTAAAGAAGCTGCTGAAATCGTCGCATTAGAAGATTTTCTACCTCAACCATTATCTGCAGATGAAATTAACCAACTGATTACAAAAGCGATTGCCGATACCGGTGCAGCCTCAATGGCTGATATGGGTAAAGTAATGGCGGTGTTAAAACCGCAAATGCAAGGCAAAGCGGATATGGGCGCTGTTAGCGGTCAAATTCGAAAAGTTTTAAACAGTTAGTTAATCTTCCATTTTGAACTTCACTGTTCATTCTGAATATAAACCGCGACAGCTTTGGCCTCGCGGTTTTATTTTAACTAGCATACATAAAGTTACTATTCTCCCAATATTAATTGTGTAAAAATAGTATTTTAAATAGAAGTAATGGTATTTATGGCTGGTATGATCCCTCGACAGTTTATTGATGACCTATTGGCACGTGCCGATATAGTCGAATTAATAGATTCTCGCGTACCTTTAAAAAAAGCAGGTAAAAATTACCAAGCTTGCTGCCCTTTTCATACCGAAAAATCTCCCTCTTTTAGTGTTAGTCAAGACAAGCAATTTTATCACTGCTTTGGTTGTGGCGAACACGGTAATGCTATCTCGTTTTTAATGGAGTTTGACCGCTTAGAGTTTCCAGATGCGGTTGAAGAACTGGCTTCCCATTACAATATGGAAGTGCCTCGCGAACAAAATAATCGCTCTCCAGCTCAGCAAAAACAAGATCAAAAAGCTTATATACAAAAGCAAGACGACTATGAATTAATGGCACAAATAAGCCGTTTTTATCAACAACAGTTAAAAGTTGCCACCGATAAAGATGTCGCCATAAATTATTTAAAAGGTCGAGGTTTAAGTGGCGAAATAGTAAAACGTTTTGGTATCGGCTATATCAGCGATGCCTGGGACGGCATGATGAAAACATTTGGTCGCAGCGGCCAAATAAATCAACAACTTGTTGATTTAGGCATGGCAATACAAGGTGATAAAAATAGACCTTACGACCGATTTAGAGGCCGTATTCAATTCCCTATTCGTGATAAACGTGGTCGTGTTATTGGTTTTGGTGGAAGAGTATTAAGTGACGGAACGCCTAAATATCTTAACTCGCCTGAAACACGTATTTATCATAAAGGCCAAGAGTTATATGGCTTATTTGAAGCTAAACAAGCCGTTAAGCAATTAACCCGCTTAGTCGTCGTTGAAGGCTATATGGATGTGGTTGCCCTTGCACAACATGGTGTTGACTACGCAGTAGCTTCGCTTGGTACAGCCACCACACCTGAGCAATTACAAACATTATTTCGCACCGTAAAAGAAGTTATCTGTTGTTACGATGGTGACCGAGCTGGCCGTGATGCTGCATGGCGAGCTATGGATAACGCCCTGCCAATGATTCAAGATGGCTATAGCCTTAAATTTGTTTTTTTACCTGATGGGCAAGATCCCGATTCAATGATCAGAGAGCAAGGCCAAGACGCTTTTGAAAGTATCTTAGACAATGCCATTCCTTTATCTCGATTTTTATTTGAGCACTTATTAACGCAAATTGATATGAGTTCACCAGAAGGAAAAGGCGCTGCTGTAGGCGCATTTCAACCTTATTTAGCTAAACTGCCAGAAAGTAATCTTAAAGACGCTATAGTCACTAAGCTAGCAAATCAATTTGGCGCAAGTAACGAGTTACAGTTAAAAAAACTGCATAAAAACTTTGCGAATACGACTGAAAATAAAGTCAAACCGAAGCGCCCAAAAATAACTCCAGTGAGACTCGCTATTGCATTATTACTCGAGCATCCCCATATAGTAGAAAAGCTGCCTGATCCAAATATATTGGCAGATTTAAATTTACCGGGCATTCCGTTACTTAACGAGTTACTTAGGTTATGTAAGCAAAACCCGAAAGTTAACAGTGCACAGCTTATTGAATATTTTAGAGATCAAGAAGCCGGAAAGCAGTTAACGAAAATAATGTGTATCGAGCATCACATTGAAACAGGTCATGCTGAAGATACTTTTCTTGATATTATTGAAAAGTTTCTTAATAAGTTTTTAGAAAATCGCTCGAATGAATTAATGGAAAAGCAACGCACTGAGGGATTAACCAAAGCTGAAATAGGCGAATTACATAGCCTACTAAGTGAGCAAAAATAATATAACGTGCTGAATATATTTCAGCATTAAATTAACAACAAAAAACAGTTACGACTGGTAATTTAGTAAACATTTCGCTATAATTTCCGGCTTACTGTTGTAATTTTGATAGCCATAAATAGGTGGACACTCGTCAATGGATCAAGCCCCACAATCTAGACTTAAAGAGTTAATAACCAAAGGTAAAGAGCAAGGTTATTTAACTTTTGCCGAAGTTAACGATCATCTCCCTCAGGATATTATCGATTCAGATCAAGTTGAAGACATCATTCGAATGATTAACGACATGGGTATTCAGGTGTTTGAAAACGCACCGGATAACGACACGTTAATGATGAGTGAAGCCAATACTGATGAAGATGCAGCTGAAGCTGCGGCGCAAGCACTTGCTACCGTTGAAAGTGAAATCGGTCGTACTACTGATCCCGTTCGTATGTATATGCGTGAAATGGGTACAGTTGAGCTATTGACACGTAAAGGCGAAATTGTAATCGCCAAGCGTATCGAAGAAGGCATCAAAGAAGTACAGCGCAGCGTTTCAGAATACCCGCCAGCAATAAACTACTTGCTTGAGCAATGGGATAATTTTGAAGCTGAAGAAGTTCGCTTGAGCGATATTATCGTTGGCTTTTTAGACCCTGACGCTGAAGATGAAGAAATTCCTGCTGCAGCAACGCATATCGGTTCTGAGCTTTCTAAAGAAGAGTTAGCAGAAGAAGATAAATCTGATGATGACGAAGACGAGGAAGAAGAAGATACCGGTCCTTGTCCTGAAGAAGCGCGTGAAAAATTCACTGCTTTGCGTGAAGCATACGAACATGCCAATAAAGTCATCAAGACTAAAGGCCGTGGTCATGCTAGTGCACAAGCGGCAATTGACGCTTTAGCTGAAGTCTTTAAAGAATTTAGAATCGTACCAAAAGTATTTGATCGCTTAGTGAAAAACATGCGCAGTGTGATGGACCGTTTACGTGTTCAAGAACGCTTAATCATGAAACACTGTGTGGTTGGTGCTGGTATGCCAAAAACTACTTTCATCAAAATTTTTCCAGGTAACGAAACCTCGAAAAGTTGGTTTGAAGAGCAAAAAGCTGCTGATCTTCCTCACTCGAAGAGAATGGCTGACATTGAACTTGATGTTGAACGCTGCATATACAAACTAAACATGTTAGAAGAAGAAACTTATCTTAACGTACATGGCATAAAAGACATTAACCGTCGTATGTCAATCGGTGAAGCGAAAGCTCGTCGTGCGAAAAAAGAAATGGTAGAAGCTAACTTACGTTTGGTTATCTCAATTGCTAAAAAATACACAAACCGTGGTTTACAATTCTTGGATTTAATTCAAGAAGGTAACATTGGTTTGATGAAAGCGGTTGATAAGTTTGAATACCGTCGTGGTTATAAGTTCTCAACTTATGCAACATGGTGGATACGTCAAGCAATTACACGTTCAATTGCCGATCAGGCGCGTACTATCCGTATTCCAGTACATATGATTGAAACGATTAACAAACTTAATCGTATTTCACGTCAAATGCTACAAGAAATGGGTCGCGAGCCAACACCTGAAGAATTAGCTGAACGCATGATTATGCCGGAAGATAAAATTCGTAAAGTGTTAAAAATCGCCAAAGAGCCAATTTCAATGGAAACCCCTATTGGTGATGATGAAGATTCTCACTTAGGTGATTTTATTGAAGATGGTAGCGGTGAATTGCCAGTTGACTCAGCAACGTCTGAAAACTTAAAAGATGCAACACACGAAGTATTAGCGGGCTTAACAGCACGTGAAGCTAAAGTGTTAAGAATGCGTTTTGGTATCGATATGAACACAGATCATACCTTGGAAGAAGTCGGTAAACAGTTTGACGTAACACGTGAACGTATTCGTCAAATTGAAGCTAAAGCATTACGTAAATTGCGTCACCCTTCTCGTTCTGAGCAACTTAAAAGTTTCTTAGACGGCGAATAAATTTACATAAAGTAATTTAAAGCATAAAAAAAGAGCATATTAGTTTAACTAATATGCTCTTTTTATTTGTCCGATAAAACCACTGCTAATACTCAGTAACGGCTATTCACACCTAGATCAATCGAACACTATTTTTTATAAAGCTGGCTATCTATATTATATTTAATTAGCTTTAAGTTAAAAGTGCGTCGTTCCATATTAAGCTCTTCAAGAACCGCTTGAACACTGCCTTTGTGACGCTGAAGAGAACTAATAAGCATATTGGCTTCAAAATCATTAACCAGATCTTTCAAAGACGACTGTACGAGTTTATCTTGCTTGTCTTGCTCGTTTGGATTCAACAGTTCATTAAGATCATGACAATTTTTTATAACACAACGAGTAGCAACATTGATCAATTCACGAATGTTACCCGGCCAGTGATACTCTAGTAACTGACGTTGAAGGTTAACTCCTGCACCTGACCATTCAATGTTATTTTGATTCATAAACTGACTCGAAAAGTGTTCGAACAACAATAATATATCTTCTTTTCTTTCGCGTAGCGGTGGGATATATAACTCCGCAACTTGCATGCGAAAATATAAATCTTGTCTAAAGTTTGGGTTATCTTTTAGATCTTCTTTTGTCGCTGAAATAATACGAATATCGATATCTTTAGCAACGTTGGAGCCTAAAGCTTCAACCTTATTTTCGGATAATGCACGTAATATTTTTACTTGGGCACTTAAAGGAATAGACTCTACTTCATCAAAAAATACGGTTCCTTTATTCGCAAATTCAAATTTTCCCATCCGGGTAGTATCTGCACCACTAAATGCACCTTTTACATGGCCAAACAACTCTGATTCAAATAAGTCTTTGGGGATTGCAGCACAATTTAAAGCTACGAATTCGGCTTTTTTACGGTCACTAAAATCATGTAAACAGTTAGCAACGACCTCTTTACCTGCACCTGTTTCACCGTGGATCAGTACAGGTACATCTAAATTGGCAACGGACAATATATCTCGGCGTAACTTAGCCATTTTAGGTGAAACGCCCATTAAGCGAGTTTCTATGGCATCTTTATTTTTTAAAGCATTGCGCAGACGGGCTTGGTTATAAGTTAATACCCGTTTCTCAATGGCTCTATTAATGCTTTCTAAGAGTCGCTCAGGCTCAAAAGGTTTTTCAATGAAATCATAACAACCTTCTTGTACCGCTTGAACTGCTTGAGATATATCACCGTGCGCAGTCATTAATATAACAGGAATATTTTTATCACAGCTAAGTACCTGATTGAGCAGTTCAACTCCGGTAATTTCAGGCATTTTGATGTCACTAACCACAATGCCTGGAAAATCTTTATAAATAAACTTAATGGCTTCGGCGGGATCTAGAAATGAATGAACTTTTGTAAAATGAAGGGATAAATAGTCAGAAACATTCGTCAGTAAGTCTTTATTGTCGTCAACGATGACGACCTCACAAGTTTCAGCAGTTAGATCATCAATATCGGTCATGTTGTCCTTCAGTACAGTGTATATTTTATCAATAAGTGCTTAAATTGAAATAAAGCGATTTATATGAACTTGTGTAATTTATTTTAACCTTAATTAAACCGTTAGATCTTATATTTAAAGCACTTATTATTTCAGGATAAAGGCAATGAAATGGTAAAACGTGTAGAGTTCTCCAAACATTTCACCTCAATATTCCCATCATATTCTTTAATAATATTATTCGTAATCGCTAAGCCTAAACCAAGCCCTTTACCAATAGATTTTGTTGTGAAGAAAGGTTCGAAGATATGTTCAACGACACTTTCATCCATTAAGCCACCATTGTCTTCAACAATCACAAAGGCATGTTGATCAATCACTTGAGTTGAAACAAAGACTTTAGGTTGCTCTGATTTTTCAACAGCATCTAATGCATTCCTAACTAAGTTACCAATGGCCATTTCGAGTTTAGTCGAATTCATACTCACTAGCGGTGTTTGCACATCGAGTGTGATATCAATAGTCGCAGCATTATTTTCAAGGTAAGTACTTAATAAGCGTGTAATTAATTTATTAAGATCAACACTTTCTGCTTTAGTTGAGCTACCACCTTGATAAGCAAATGATTTTAATTGAATAAGTATATCCTGCATATTATGACAAAGTGGGAGTAGGTTATTCAACGAGGTGTTTACCCCTTCCCAATCACTTCTTTGTTGTTTAATAGCAATACTTGCTAATGCACTTTTAAAGGCAACTAAAGGCTGGCTTAATTCATGTACTATCGCCGCAGCCATTCGGCCTAGAACGACCATTTTTTCTTGGCGCATGAGTTCTTTTTGGGCCGCATTAAGCGCTAAGGTTCTTTCTTGAACGAGCTTTTCTAAACGAGAGTTAGCAAAACTTAATGCTTCCTCTACTTTTTTACGTTTAGTAATATTCACAATAGTCATTAAATACAGACTATCGTTAATGTTGATAGGACTAATAATGTACATGATTGGCAATGCCGAGCTACCACTTTTGTCCGTTAACAAAGCTTCAGTAAATGTTTCTTTGATGTTTATAGCTTCTTCAAACCTTTTCGGTAATCCAACAAATTTATTTATGTTTTTTCCTTTAATTTCATCACTATCATCATAATTACACAAGGCTTGGAACGTGGCATTATTACTGAGAATATTACCTTTTTGATCAAGTGTTAAAATTCCAACTTTCGTTTGATCAATGATCAGCTGCATTTCAGCACGATGCTTTTGATCTGTTTTTTCTTTCAAATTACGTGTGTATTCAATAAACCGGAGATGCTTAATAAAAACATAAAGACCATACAATAAGAACGCTATGATTAAACTGCTAAAAATGGTCTTTTCAATAATAGTGTTCAAAGGTAGTGCGTAGTAAAGTCGCCAATTTTTTAATAACGTATTTTCTTTTTTCCCTAATTGAGTAGACTCCATTAGGAAGTGCTGATCATCAATTTCCCAAAGCGTTAATGAGGCCCAATTAAGGTAAAAAGAGTTATTAACGATTAATTTAGGAGTTTGACCTGCAAATTGTTGATGCTTATTAATGCTCTCTAGTTGGTTAGCTGAAAGTGCAGTAAGGCTATTATATTTCCATGATTTTTGTGCCGACATAATAACAACATCATTGTCATCAACCACTAACACATCACCTGTCAATTGTTGCCAAGAACGCTCAATATTATTAGGCTCAACTTTAGCAACAATAACGCCAAATCCTGAATTAAAGCCTTCGATTCGAGAAGAAATAAAATAACCAGGGATTTTACTCGTAATGCCAACACCATAATACAAGCCACTGCCTTCGCGCATACTTTGTTCAAAGTAAGGCCTAAACTCATACTGATTGTTCATAAAGCTGGTGGGTTGATCATAATTACTGGTGGCAATAACAATACCTTTATTATTCATTAAATAAAGAATGTCGACACCAGCAGAGATCTGCATAGATTTTAATAATTCATTGAGTTGAGAACCATAATCATTATCTTCAACCGCTAACCTTAAACGAGTATCATGCGATAATATTTTAGGCAGATATTGATACTTTTCTAAAGTACTAGTGAGCGTTTTTTCAATGAGAGACAATCGAAATAAAGATGCGTTTTGACTATCTTTAATCCAAATTAAAAGCACCACAATCACTAGGCTAACAAAAGTTAGCCCAAATAAAAGTGGTATGTACTTTTGTTTAAACAAGTTGGGCACAGGTAGGTTTTTTATTAAATTGAATGAATGAAAAAAGTAAATAAGCTAAAAATATTACAGATAACACTATTTTTAGTAAAACTCCGTCAAACGGCCAGAGTAATAAAGTACCGACAATCCCTAGCACCAGCCTATTAGCTCGATTAATAACGTCCATTACAACTCCTTCCCAGGCTGCGATAATACAAAATAGACCTATAGCAGAAAATACAAAAATGAGAATACGCTCTTCAGCATCACCCATCACTAATCCAGTGTACGCCATTAGTATAGGTACAATATATAGCCCTTTAGCAAGCTTCCAAGCACAAAAGGCTGTTTTAGTATGATCGCCTTTAGCAATACCCGCTGCAGTGTAAGCAACTAAGCATACTGGCGGAGTAACATTACTGTCTTGTGATAACCAAAATATAACTAAATGAGCCGCTAATAAAGAACTCGCTAAAATCTCTGGTGATAACACCATGTCATATAACATAGTACGAATTTCACTTGGTGCTGCTAATAAAGCATCTGACAATGGCATACTGCCATCGGCAAAAGCAGGTAATAAGGTTGCGATCATATCCTTAGAGACCGATAACGAACCATTATTAATAACTTCTGTTGTTACCTGTAATGAAATCAGGTCACTAAGCACAGGGGCTAATAATGTTGCCACTATAATATAAGAAGCAGTTACAGGTAATCCTGCACCTAAGATAAGTGAAGCAACGGCAATTAATACGATCAGTATCAGTAAACTACCATCTGCCCACTCAATTGCCATTAATGAAAAAGTACTTCCTAAGCCTGTCGTAGTAATAGCATTTACCATTAATCCGATTGTAATTAATAGGATTGCAGTAACCACCATGCCTTTGGAGCCTTCAGCAAGGGCATCACTAATTTCTTTTAGTTTCATGGGTTTTTCTGATATCCAAGATAAAAGGATAATAGAAACTATTGCCATGCCTACAGCATATAGTGGAGTAAAACCAATGATTAAGCACGTGACCAATATACCAATAGAAACTAAGTGTCTCCAGCCGTTTTTAACATTATCATCACATTCTGATGAGTCAGTAGCCAACTTGTTCGGGATATCAATACCCCGTTTAATCGCGTACGCTCGAACAAAAAAACCTACTGTAATATAATAAAGTAAGGCAGGAAGTAAGGCTGCAGTAACAATAGTTAAATAAGGTAATTGAGTATACGAAGCCATAATAAAAGCACCTGCGCCCATTACTGGAGGCATAAGTTGCCCGCCAGTCGATGCTGCCGCTTCAACGCCACCCGCGAACTCAGCTGAATAGCCTGCCTTTTTCATTGATGGAATAGTAATAACACCAGTCGCCGCTGTATTAGCAATGGCAGAACCTGAAACTGAGCCCATTAATCCAGAGGCTAAAACCGAGACTAAGCCTGAACCGCCTCTGAATCGTGATGCAAGTTTACCTGCAACTTTTAATAAGTAATCGCCCGCACCTGATACTTGTAAAAAAGCACCAAACAAAACGAACATAAAAACGAAGGTCCAAGACAGCTGAGCAATAGTACCGAACATACCATCAGTACTAAAATAGCTGCGAAAAAGCATAGTTTCCCATGACAGACCAGGAAAGTTAAACACACCCGTTACGTATTGGCCCCAAACTGTTATATACGTTAGAAAAACAACAATTAAAGTTGGAATGAACCAACCAATAGCTTTAAACATTAAGACTAAAGCCAAGATAATAGCTAAAGCACTGAAAAAGAAATCTGTACCAATAAAGGTTTGTCCTCTTTCATAAAGACTGTCTTCGGCAAATATGAGATATGTTGAGCTAGCAATAATACCAACTGAAACAGCTATTTGTTGCCATAATTTTTTAAAGTGTATAAGAGAGCCAAGACAACCAAATAACGCAAAATGAGTGGCTGCAGCCCAATTTTCAGGAATAATAGCGAAGTAATTTAAGCCGACATGTATGAGGCTTGATAAAACTGCTAGCCAATATATCATGGGGATTTTTATATTTTTAATATTCATAATTTATCCAACTATTGATATTTTTAATTGATGTTTTTTTAAGATAATTATCGCTCTATTGAATGAGATAATTTAGGTTACTGGCGTTTTCGACGAAGTGTTCATTGCATTTTTATATCACTTAAAACCCATTCTACAAAACACTAAACCCCTAATGTAGAATGGGTATAAATTATCTATTCAATGATTAAATGTGCCGGAATTTCAACACCTACTTCACGGTAATAACGAACTGCTCCAGGATGAAGTGGTACGGTTAAACCGCTAATTGCACTCTCAATACTCATTACTTTTGTTGCCGAATGTATACTGTGTAAGAAAGGTAAGTTTTCATAAATAGCTTTGGTAACTAAGTAAACATCTTGCTCGGGCAAATCAGCTTTTACGGCTAAAAAGTTAGGTTGAGCAATAGTATTAATTGGTTCTTTTTGATTAGGGTAAGTTTCTGCTGGAATTATTTGACGAACCCATAATGGGAAATCTTTGTTAATTTTTGTCAATGATTCATCTGAAATATTCAATACTTTCAAATTATCACCTTCACTAGAAAAAGCACGTGTAACCGCACTAACAGGCACACCAGCAGGAGTGTTCATGCCTTTGATACGACCATCTTGCATGGCGCCAGCACTAGCTCCGTATCCCATATGAACATTGTTTAGTTTATCCGTATTAATGCCTACAGCGCTAAGAATATACTTGCCTGAACCTTCGGTTCCTGAGTTTCTTTTACCAATCGAAAACGACTCATTATAAAGTGCATTCATATCAGTTAGGTTGTTGCCTTTAACGGCATCTTTTTTAACCGTGAAGTGCTCAACATTTTTCCATAACATGCTCACCGAACGAAACTCTTTATTTGCGCCTTGTTTTTCAAAGGGGCCAATACCATTCCACGCCCACGCACCATATAAACCTTGTAATATGCCAAATTGTGCTTCGTTTTTACGCATTAAATTTAAGTTATCACCAGAGCCTGCAGAGGTAATAGCAGATAGAGATAGTTTTTCTTGCGGGGCTAGTTTTATTTTGGCTAAAGTCGCTACTGCAACACCTACTGGATAGAAAGTTCCGCCGGTTGATGCGGTTGACAAAATGTAAGATCTGGGTGTTTTATTCTCAGCGGCTTGTCCTAATAAAGGTAACATTATTAATGATATACAAGTGACTGCTAGTTTAATTTTATTCATGTCATTCTCCAAAATATTAAAGCTTATGTGCTTATATTTGCACTTAAAATAAGTAATTAGATAAGGTCTTAGAAAGATATTTTCACACCGACAGTTATGTCGTCATCGCGATTTTTTAGCTGAGCAGCTTCATCATCGTAATCGGTGTATTCAATAAAAACCTCGCCATATTTGTTAAACTTCTTTGTAGCACCAATCGCTATTTGATTGCCTTTAATAATGCCATTATCTAAATTGTAAATTCTAAATTGTGGCGTTATACCAGACTCAAGAGTGTATGAATAATAGAACCCGATAGTATTAAATTCTGTACCATCTGATACATCTTCATTTTGATAACGTAAAACAACCTTATGGTTATCAGCTTTATATTGAAGTGCTGCCGCAAGAGTGTCGGCATCTGGTTTGATGGCATCGTTAATACGCAGATCATCACTACGATCAAAATAAGATACGCCCAGTTGCCATGCACCGGTTTTATACTTAGCTGCGATGTTGTAACTATCTACACCAGAGCTTTGAGTATCATTACCATCGATTTCTGCAAGCACACCAAAACTTAACCCGTTATACGATGGTGAAAAGTAAGCCACTGAGTTGGCTTCGCGAATTGACGAGTTCTCGCTAGCATTCCATCTAATATTGTAGTGTCTAGGATTATGAAAAGTAATATCAATAGGCAACACAGTCCATAAATAGTGTGGTGAATATTGTTTACCTAACCTGATTTCACCAACCTCTTTATTTTTCAAACCAACAAAAGTAATACGCTTATGATAATCGCTGGCATCACTATTAATAACGCCATCATCTAAAACAATTCTCCCCTCAAGTTGGTAAGTACCCTTCCATTCATCAGAAAGATTAACATAGCCTTTAATGCCTATACGTGAAATACCATCGGCAACATCGCTTTCTTGTTCTTTTTCTTTAGTAACAAGTGCTCTTAAGCTGCCGTAGAATTGCACTTTTCCCCATTCACCTTCAGTAGCAATTTCTGCCGATGCAGGTGCGGCTGTTGTAGCAGCTATTATCAATGCACTGAAAATGCAGTTAAATTTAGTATTCATATTATTCCCTTATATTGTGCTTTTAATTTAATTGGGTGATGAATGTTGTAAGAATTATATTATTTGTTTTCGTTTTACTTTCCCCATCACAACATATATTGCACAAGTCATGCCTAAATTAACTGATTGAATCTAAATGATATTATTTTATGCATGAGAAAAATAATTCCTATTACCAAAAACAGAAGGAATATTTTTACCTAATTTATAGATATTTAACAGTACAAGGCATAATGGTGAAAAATTTGCTCTTCAAGCGAGAAAATAAAAACAAGTCACTAAAGCAATGAAAGATATTCAGATGTTTACCAAAGAGGTTGAAGCGAAAGGCTTACATCATAATACTTATTCTGAATAACTAAAGTGTCAGACGACTGGCTAAATAGAAGCATAATTAGCATTCATCTCAAATCAAATAGTCTGACTTATTGTGTTTCCACCTTACTATGTTCTGGTGAGGTTAAAAAATTCATGTCAGTCAACGACTCAAGAAAGGCTAATAAGTCCTTTTTTTCTTCCTCGGTAAGTACAAAGCCTTTGATAAACTGGCTTTTCATCGAGTTAGTGCGTCCATCGCCTTTTAGTGGACCACTTTCAATATTTCGCCCACCAGCGGCATAAATATCAATAACTTCAGCAAGTGTCGCAACACTGCCATCATGCATATAAGGTGCTGAATGACTAATATTTCGCAGCGTTGGCGCACGAAAACGACCATTATCTTTTGCCAAGGTAGAAACTTCTGCAAGGCCAATATCTGTAGCGGGATAACCATATTGTTTTGGTTTTACTTCCACATTATACAAGCCGGTATTATGAAACGGCCGACGATCGATAAGTTGCTGTTCGTGAGTAGTTGATTGTGTAAAGTTAAAGCCTCCATGACAGTGATGACATTCCAAGCGCTCAGAGAAAAACAAGTTCATACCACGAATAGCCGCTGCTGAAATTGCGTTATCATCACCTAAATAGGCATATTTATCGAAAGGAGAATTTAATGAGATTAAGCTACGTACGTAACTCGCTAACGCTTTTACTATTAACTCAAAACTTATCGGTTCTTTTGGAAAGGCTAAATGAAAAGCCTGCTGATATGCTTCACTTTTAAACCGCTCAATGACTTCATCTTCGTGGCCAGTTATACCCAATTCAATTGGAGACTCATCAAACATTGGTAGTAAAATTTGTCGTTCCAATGAAGTGATACCATCGTGCGCCCATGTTAAGGTTTTGTTGTAAGCAATATTAACTAAGGCAGGTGCATTTCTTCGATGAACTTCACCAGTTGAACCAATTGAAATAGCCATCGGCTCGGCAAATGCATACTTTTGTTGGTGACAGTTTTCACACGATTGCTGCTGGTTTGCTGATAAATTTTTATCAAAAAAAAGAGTTTTTCCCAATGCTACTTTTTCAACAGTCATTGGATTACTGTCAGGTACTTGTGGCTTTGGAAAACCCTCAATAATAGGCCACTTATAACTACTTGTTATCGGTTTAGCGTTATCACACGAAAAAAGTACACTGCTCAGAGCTAAAAAGATGGTTATTATTAAAAACTTATTCAACCGTACTTCCCTTACTTTTATGATTGATATTCAGGGCATTAAAAACACCAGGTACAGTTTCAGCACTTTTAATTTGATTATTTAACAATAAATTATCAAATAATTGTTGGCAGCTTTTATTATTTTGTTCTGACTGACAGCTAGATGATGCTGATAATTCAACATGCTTTAGCAATTCAGCTAAGTCTACATTTATTGCAAGGTTACCTTTAGCATTTTTACTATTAATACCAAGGGGAAGTTCGAAATTAAACCTATTAGGGTAAAGGCAATTACTTTTAGGTGCTCGCATTGCACTAACTGATTTACAACCTGTAGAGCCCAAGTGAAATAGCCACTTCTCATGATTAGCGGCAAGCTCTAAACGCAAAAATTTATGGCCTGTTTGCCAAATCCAAAACATTGACGGTAAATTTAGCGGGCTTTGTTGGCTGATAGGATTTAAGTGGTTTACCTCAAACGGCACGCCTAGCGTAAAACGAATACCGCTGTTTTCATCCAATATTATATCTGTGGGCGTTGTGTACTTAATTGACCAATTAGCATCATTTGCTACGTTGGTTAAATCCTTGGCATGCAGCTTTTCAGTTTGACAGTTTGTGCCTATCAAAGCGGTATTTTGATTTTGGAAAGGAGTTTTAGCTAATTTAACTTTTTGCCACCCCGCATTTGTCGAACCAATTTCAATATCACTAATAAAAAATTGAAACTGCTCAATAAACCACGTTTTATTCTTTTTGCCTGCATGAAAAGTTGTTTGACAGTCAAGCGTAGCATCTCGCCATGATAAACTTAGATCAATCTTCTGTTCATTTGACAAATTGCCCAAATAAAAACAGCCTCCTACACTTATTAAAATCATGAGTATAAGTAAGTGTGTATAGCGCCTATTTGTTAACATAAGGTCCACATAGTATTTATTACAGCTGTTAATATAAAATTTATCATCATAGTTAAAAGTAACAACTACTATTACAATGATTTAATAAATAATCTAAATACGTTAAAGTAAAGTGCATTTATAACATTTTATTAACATAAGGACTATCTGATGTTACGCATATCATTGGTATTCGTCGTTATCGCCGCCTTATTTCAAAGCCAAGCAATCTTGGCACATTCAGAACATGATAAAGCACGATTTGTCGCTGAAACGGGCAAAGATACCGGAAAGTGTGATCAAGTATTAAGGCCTTGTAAGTCGATTGCCTACGCAGTTCAACAAGCGAATAAAGGCGATAAAATATTAGTATCTTCTGGTGAATACACCATTAATTCAAGCGATGAATTGTTCTATTTGAAAAGTGCGCTTGTGCCTATTTACGGTGGATACAATCGCTTTGATCACTTTCAAACCCAAAGCCCAGACACAAACCCAACAGAGCTAAAAAATATTCCCTTAGATATGGCAGAACCGCTTCGCCAGCAAGGCTTTGTTATAATGGCTGATGGTAAATCGCTTTTTGCCAAAGACAGTGCAGAGAGTAAAGCACTTCAAAATAAATTAGCAAGTTACTATACCTTAAGTGAAAAGCAAGTTGGCGTGGACTGTGTTAACGGTGCAGCAGGAAGTTTTGCTTGTAACAATATCGACTTACTTGCTCATATGCCTCTAAATGATTTTTCAAGCCGCCCAAGCAGTGCTAATGATATTTGGGGCCATGTAGATTTGAACACCGGTGACGAATATGCACTGATTGGTTTGCGTAATGGCGTTGCCATCGTAAATGTTACCAACCCTGAAGATCCACAAGAAGTTGGCACCATTCGCGGACTAAACTCCACATGGCGAGACATAAAGGTTTATCAACATTTCGATGAATCAATAAATGCTTGGCAAGCGTATGCATATGCCACCATTGATGGCGCCTCTGACTTCGTCACTATTATTAACCTAAATCAATTGCCAAACTCAGTAAGTTTAGTTGAGAAAAACACCGTAGTTACGAAAGCACATAACGTTTACATTAGTAATGTAGATCACTCGCTTAACATCACACTACCTGGTTTAACACCTAGTTTACAGCTTATTGGTAGTAACCGATTTGGTGGTGCATTTCATAGTTATTCATTAGCAACACCATCAACGTTAACGGGCTTGGCTAATAATTATTTTGGCTCAGGATATACCCATGACGGTGCTTCAATAAACATTACTGATAGCAGAAAAGAAAGCCAATGTGATACCCGTGGTGATAGCTGTACAGTCTTCATCGACTTCAATGAAAAAGAAGTAAAGCTTTGGAACATCACAGATACTTCAGCAACAACACTGCTAGGTACTGGTGAATATAACGATGTCTCCAAAAGCAACCAATACGTACACTCAGGTTGGGGAACAGAAGACAACCAACATATATTTTTGCATGATGAGTTTGACGAAAAAGATGGCGGCTTAAACTCAACCGTGCGTATTTTCTCTATCGCTGATTTAAATAACCCAACTCAAGTTGGACAATGGACCGGCCCTACGCGTGCCATTGACCATAATGGTTTTGTTCGGGGTAACCGTTATTACATGTCAAACTACGAACGTGGCTTAACTGTATTAGATATTACTGACCCTGCAAACCCTATCGATGTAGGCTTTTTCGACACCTATACTCCATCAAATAACGCTGGCTTTAATGGCGCTTGGGGTGCCTACCCTTTCCTACCTTCAGGTAATATTTTAGTTAGCGATATTGGTAGTGGATTATATATTTTAAAAGACCGAACACTAGAATCTAATCAGGGCAAAATATCTTTTACTGCTAGCAGTATCAGCGCCAGCCAAGGAGAGACTATAACCGTTAATGTTCAGCGAAATAATGCTACGGCCCCAGATCAAGCCATAAGCGTTAATTACCAACTCCTACCCGGAAGCGCCAAAGAAAATAGCGACTATACACCGGCTGCGGGTACATTAAATTGGCCAGCAAACGACACGACCGAGAAAAGCTTCAATATATCGATATCCACTGACACCACGAGTGAGGAGCTACAAGAAGAGTTTTTCGTGCGTTTAAGTCAACCAAGCAATAGCGCGACACTCGGTAAATATAGCTACTTAACAGTCAATATTGACGGCCTCGTCGACAGTGGTTCAATTTCATTTATTACAGCAGAAACTACCGTTGCCGAAAACCAAGGAACGCTTGATATAGCACTAGCACGCCAAGGAAGCTCAGCTGGAGCCGTATCGATTTCATATTTATTGAGCTCTGATACCGCTATTATTGGGGAAGATGTTGAATCTGCTTCGGGTACAATAAATTGGGCAGACGGCGACTCAGCCGAAAAAAGCCTTCAAGTGAACATTATTGATGATTCAGAGAATGAAGCCAATGAGAGCTTCTTCATCACACTTTCACCCGTTGCTGGCAGTAAATTAGGAGTAAATACCCAGTTCACCGTGACCATTTCAGATGACGATAGCAATACAGCCCCTGTGGTCACGTTAACAGAAAATAGCGAAGTAAATACAGGTGCAACCGTTAACGTAACAGCTACCGTCAGCGATAATGAAAGTGACCCAATGACCTATTTATGGCAGCAAACAGCGGGAACTAACATTACACTCACAAACGCTACCGCTTTAGCAGCAAGCTTTGTAGCACCTTCGAGTGCAGGTGATATAACACTGTCATTCACTGCTACAGACTCAAAAGGCTTATCTACTAGTAAATCCCTAACCCTAACAGTTGTTGCAGCACCTGTTGTACTGCCACCCCCGCCAGTAGAAAATGAATCTTCAGGCAGTGGCTCAATAGGATACTTCATCTTATTTATGATTATTGCACTCAGAAGAAAACGACTAAAAGTCACTTAAAAACTCAGTTGAGCGATTACTGAAACAACAAATCGCTCAACTATTGAACTATCGAACTTATTTATCAGTTTTTTTAACTTTATAATGGTGACAACAAAATAAAAAATGCTTATACTTCCCGCCGCTTTAAAGAACCTTTCGCGTTTAGCAAAGCAAAGTAAGCAGAAAGATGGCCCCTTAGCTCAGTTGGTTAGAGCATCCGACTCATAATCGGCAGGTCCCCTGTTCAAGTCAGGGAGGGGCCACCATTTCAACGATTTAAGACGCATATTAGCGTCTTTTTTTATGTCTGATCTACAGCCACTCTACACTTTAGCTTTCCTATTTTTAGCACTCTATTTAGTACCATAAACTTTATGTACCAACTGTGTTACCAAAAAAGTCCTCACTGTATTTACAATATTTCAGCTTATTATCCAAAATAACGATTACTGTAAATAAATGAAATTATTGCTTATTAAACTATTTAATTACCGCATTTTTTTTGAACGCACGCTGAACAGCCATGACCAAACAGCCCGCAATTAATCCTAATAGCACTGAGTTTATGTTCAACAATGTTAGGTTTGAGGCGGTGACTAAGAATGTGATCATTGCAGCTTCAGATACTTTATTGTCTGTTAACGCTTGCTTGATGCTATTGGTAATGGTTGTAAACAACGCAATACCGGCCAAGGCGAAAATTAGTGCTGTTGGCAGTATTGAAAATACATTCATTAAGTAGCTTGCTGATAACGCCATTACTATATAAAAAACACCGCCTGAAATTGCCGCCCAGTAACGATTTTCTGGTTTTTTATCTACATCTTCTGTCATGCAAATAGCAGCGGTTATTGCTGCTAAGTTGAGCCCGTAGCCTCCAAAGGGAGCTGCAATTAAGTTTACTAGCCCTGTTACACTGAGAATTGAAGATACCGGCGTTTTATAATTATGTGCTTTTAATACTGCAATGCCCGGTAAATTTTGCGCTGCCATAGTGACAATAAAAAGTGGTACACCCACACCCAATATTGCTTTTAAATTAAATTCTGGAGAGATGTAAGTGAACTCACTGATCTCCCATGAAAAATCACTTACATCAATCAAGTTAAGTTGCCACGCCATTACGCCGCTGAGTAGTAATACAAATAATATTGTGAATTTAGGCGCGAGCTGTTTCGCAATTAAATAAGTTAAAAACATCACACCAACAAGAATAGGCTCTTGGTTCATATGATTAAAAACGTCGATACCAAAGTTTACCAAAATGCCCGCTAACATTGCTGACGCTAGCTGAAAGGGTATTTTGTTGATTAACTTTTCAAACCAACCTGTAATGCCAGATAAGAAGATTAGCAACGCTGAAAACATAAACCCAGCGACTGCTTCGTTGAGACTAAAGTTTTGTGCATCGGCAATTAACAATGCTGCGCCAGGAGTTGACCAAGCTGTTAATATCGGTATTCGATAATAAAATGATAAAGCAATAGAGGTAATACCTATAGCTAGCCCTAGTGATAATAACCAACTCGATGCTAAGCTTGCATCACCCCCAAGGTTAATAACTAATTGATATATCAGTGCTATAGAGCTAGCAAAACCTATCACCACAGCAGCTAATCCGGCAACCGCCGAACTAATAATACGATTGACTACCATAGTAAAAGCTCCCATAATAAATTTCAGTGCGTTATAGCGCACAACATATCACCGTATGTTATAACGCACAAGGTAAATCATGACTGACAAAATAAATAACGCTATTGGTAATCAGTTAAAACTAGCTCGAACAAAAAAAGCCTGGAGCTTAGATACAGCAAGCCGACACACTGGCGTTTCAAAAGCTATGTTAGGACAGATTGAACGAGGAGAATCTAGCCCTACTGTTGCAAAACTTTGGAAGGTGGCAAATGGCTTTCAATTACCGTTAAGTTACTTTTTAGGGATCATTGGTAAAAGCGATTTAAAGCAAGGGTTGCTAAAGACCGAAAAAGGAATCGCTATCTCTACACTGTTCCCTTTTGATGAAGTAACAAAAATTGAAGTTTTCTCGTTAACTTTATCACCTCTTCACCAACAAATGTCACCACCACACAATACTGGCGTGATAGAACACATTTTGGTTATTGAAGGTGATATGGAATATTTTCTAGATAATAAATGGTACGCAATACAAAAAGGTGACACGGTAAGGTTTTGCGCAAACGTAGCTCACGGCTACCGTAATCTAACCGATAAACCCGCTACGTTTCACAATATAATTGCTTACTCTGATGAATTAAAGACTTAATATTGCCAGCATTTACAGCAAATAAAACAAGGCGTATTTTTCTGTTAAATCGATATTTTAGCTTATACAGACTTTATACTACTCACTTTTCCCTAAGCATTTTTAATTTTAAAGCATTACGCAAAGTCGTAAGTACCGCCAGTTTTTAAGGCCTTTTGATATGCTTCTCGCGCCTGAAAACGTTTTACAAAGGCAATAATTGTAGGATAATTTTGGTCAGCGGTTTTTCTCGCTGCCCAAGCTTCTAGTGGGAAACTCATTTGAATATCTGCTCCTGAAAGTTCGTCGCCAGCGAACCATTCATTATTTTTCAAGTGATTTTCAATTAATGTTAAATTTGCAGTAATATTCGGTCCTACATAGCCAGCCATCACTTTTTTCATTATGCCTTTAGCGATTGGCTTAACCAGAATAGGTAATGAACGTTGAACTGCTTTCTCTAAAATAAGCTTTAACAACAATTGCTGCATCAACGTACCTTCAGCAAAGTGCAACCAATATAAATACTGACGATGCGCTTCGGTTTTAGCCTCAGGTAAAAAGTTATTTTGACCATAAGTTTGCGCGAGATACTCAACAATAGCACCTGACTCTGCAATCGTTATATCGCCATCAGTGATCACTGGAGATTTACCCAAAGGATGAACTTTTTTTAGGCTTGCAGGGGCTAAGTTAGTTTTTAGATCACGCTTATAATGCTTTATTTCATAAGGAACGCCTAACTCTTCTAATGCCCAAAGCACGCGTTGCGATCTCGAATTATTTAAGTGATGTACAACGATCATAGTTTTCTCCAATACAGTAAAGTATGTAACTGAACTATCGCCATTAACTTGCCAAAACCCACCTGTTCATTCATCTAACTGAAGGCAAGAATAAAAACAAAAAGTACAATAGTGCTACGTTGATATTATTTTAGTATCTTTATTTATTTGTGTCGCATAGGATTGAACCTAATAATTGTACTATCGGACTATATAAATGCTTTGGACTTCTAGCGTTTTATTCAGACAAAATATCGAACAGCACAAGCACAACGTTCATGAGATGGTGGTTTGCTTAACAGGCTGTGTGAATATTCAAATCAATGATGAACAGTATAGTTTATCATCAGGGCATTCTATTTTTATTCCTGCACAATACGCACACTCAATTCATATTATTAAACAAGCTGAAACTACTCTACTATTCGCCTGCATTGATCCACCCTCTTTTGATACTTTATCAACACCAACCAATCGGCTGTTCTTAAATACGTTATCAACAGGAAAATTTTTGATTAATAATGAGTTTCAAAGTACAGATAACAGCACAAAAAAAATGTTAGCTGTAGCCGAAGAACTCGTAAATAGTCCTAATTCTTCATCGCCTTTACATGCGAGTTTAAAAGAAGCCTTATACCTGAGATTATTATTCACCCATATGAGCGGTGCGGGTTATGAGGAAAGTACAAGTGAGCTAGCCACATTGCGAATGAACAAGGCGCAAAACTGGATACATGATAACTATGCCCTAGATATAACTTTAGAAATAGTAGCGAATCAGGTGAATATATCAAGAAGCCATTTCGCTCGACAATTTCGCCAGCACACCGGCTTTAGCGTTATTGAATACTTGCTAAAGGTTCGCTGCGATGCGGCGGCTAACTTACTTGCAAGCTCAAGTACCGATATAACAGAAGTGGCTTTCGCCACCGGGTTTAGTAACTTAAGTCACTTTTATCGGCACTTTAAACGCCGATATGGCATAACGCCTCGAGCATTCAGACAAATGATTAAACACCAAGGCAACACGTTAACAGCAAAGTCAGCTTAAAATACACGACTCTTAAAATACACAAAAAAAGTATTCTCTTAACGATTATTACGGCTTATTTCAGCCTATTCTTGGCAAAAAAAAACGCTTACCTAAGTAAGCGTTTTAACAAGATTTAAGCTGATATTAAATACTAATCATTATTTAAAACTTATAGCTCGCTTTAACATACACAAAACGACCTTGGCTATTGTGCGTACCACTAACAAAGCCCATAAAGTCATGATAAGCAAACGGTGGCTCTTCATTAAATAAGTTTGTAGCACCAAGACTTAACGTGGTGTTTTCAATACCAATATAATTTACCGTGGTATCAACCGTTGTCCATGCGTCTACATCACTCATGCCTTCAGTTGCTACAGCAGCGTCTTGTTTAAATTCGCCAATATAGTTAATCGCCATACTTGCGTTCCAATCACCTTGTACCCAAGATGTGTTGAATGTCCAACGTACTTCAGGTTGTTCAAAGTCACCTTCTTGAGTGTCAATACGCATAGAGCCATCAGCATTTGGACGCGCATCTTCATAAGATAAAACATAATTGACTACATAGGTAAATTTGAACTCGCCTATTTCAGTGTCTAAACCGTAGTTGGCTTCAATATCTAAACCAGAGGTTGTGATATTACCAATGTTTTCATATTGATCAAAAATACGTACTACTTCACCTGGATCGCCAGCAAGAGATGACGGTAAACGTTCTACAACAGTAGGATCATTACCTAAAGTACTAAATTTAAATTGAGTATCTTTAGTAATTACGTTTTCAATATCATAATCATAATAATCAATTGAGAAGTCTAAATTATCAGCTACTTCATAGATTAAACCTAAGTTATAGCTTTTCGATTCTTCAGGACCTAAGTCGTCATTCCCTGATAATACCGCGGTGTACTCTTTCGGATCACAATCAATGCCGACAGCTGCACAGCGCACCGAATCAACTAAAGTAGGAGATTCATCAGTATTACCTAGGCCGATTTGATGCAATGAAGGTGCTCTAAACGCTGTTCCGTATGAGCCACGTAATGATAAAGAATCGGTAGGTTGCCAAATAAAGGCAACTTTTGGATCGGTTGTGGTGCCAAAATCACTATAGTCTTCATGACGAACAGCCACTTGCACTTCAAGTGTGTCTAGCACTGGAATAGCTAACTCTGCAAAAACAGAGGTATTATCACGCTTGCCATTCGCTTGAGTTGCTTCAGTACCAAAAACTTCACCACGTAAGAATTGATCATCAGGATTATCACTAATGCTTTCTTCTCTGTATTCAACACCAACGGCTAAGCCAAGATCACCATGTTCCATTTCCATGATTGAACCGCTAATTTTACCATCGAAAGACTTACTGGTTGATTTACCAATACGTGTAGTAGTGGTTTCAATAAAATCTAATGATTCTTGTGAGTTACTTGAAGGTTCAAACGGATTCCATAAACCACTATCAATTGCTTCTTGTGTGCGACGAGAATTAGGGAAACCGTTTACGCCACGCTCTGTTGATGTGCTTTTAATGTAGTTATAAGCAATTTCCCAGCTCCAATCTTCGATCTCACCTTGTAAGCCAATGATTGAACGGTAATAGTCAGAAGTGACACGCTTTTCACGGTTACCAATATCGAGCATACGTCGACGCATAGTTAAATCTTGCTGATAAAAAGCATGGTCTGGCAAATCTGCAAATGGATGATTTACATTATCGCCCGACATAAATAGCTCATTAAAACTTGGGCTACCGGCACCGCGAATAGTGGTTTTTGAATGTTGGCCATTCAATTCAGCAAAACCACGTAAATTGTCATTAATTTCATATTTACCTAAGTAAATAAAGCTAGCTCGTTCAGTAGCAGGTACTGAAGTCATTACCGGTGCGTAATCATAACCACAAAGGTTGCCGATAATGTCTTCTGGTGCACAAACGTCATTGCCAAAAGTATCTGGCATACGAATAGTTGAATCATCCGCTAAAGCTATAGTACCAGGGAACCCTGATGAACTTCTAAAGTCAGTGGCAAACGGATCGTTAGGTCTCAATGCTGCTTGATTCGCCGATTTTGAATAGTCGCGATCCGCATAAAGAATTTCTTCACGCTCGAAGTAATCTAACGCAAACGTATGGCTGCTTTTTTCTGTTGAGTTACCCCAAACAAGACTTATATTTTTTTCTTTACCACCGCCATCTGCGGTATCACCGAGTTTTGCGGAAACTTCAGCGCCTTCAACATCGTCACGAAGTACGATATTGATTACACCGGCAACAGCATCAGAACCATATGTTGCTGAAGCGCCATCTTTTAGAATATCAACACGCTTAATTGCTGCTAATGGAATATTGTTAATATCAACAAATGCAGTGTCAATATTATTAGCAAAAGGTGAAACAGAAACGCGACGACCATTGACAAGTATTAACGTTGAGTCTGCACCCAAACCACGTAATGAAACACTTGAACCACCATTACTGGTATTGTCACTACTGTTCCCTTGTGTTGAAAATGTACCTTGTCCGGCCATAGGTAACTTAGTAAAAAGGCCGATTAGGTCAGTAACACCACTATTAGCGATATCTTCTGCACTAAGTGATGTTAATGGCGATGGTCCTTCCATGTCAGTTCTTTTGATGTGAGAACCGGTAACTTCTATGCGTTCTACGCTGTCTTTTTCAGCAGCGACCACAACATGGCTTTGTGAGGCAAATAAGGCAGCGGCTATGCTGAGGGCGAGTGTATGTTTACGTCTGTTTGAGAGTTTCATTTTATCTTCCTTTTTATGTTTTATAATGACTTGTTTCTGTCTCTTATACACATCTGACGCTGCCGACGA
>OMOM01000260.1_pt1 | contig 33395 bp, 28 predicted proteins | sample 1646501 | NCBI WGS metagenome assembly OMOM01 (sample SAMN05416802, study PRJEB24817) | seawater metagenome | isolation source: Sea water | place: Canada:Atlantic | collected 2013-07
GTGGGCTCGGAGATGTGTATAAGAGACAGATCTTTAACTCGTCCGGGTGAAGGCAAAGTAAAAGATTTTAGTGAGAAATTATTAGCTCACATTGCTGAACATGACGGTTTTAGCCCTTTGCATGATAAAAGTGACCCTGAATTAATTAAGCGAATATTAGGGGTGAGCAAAAAAACCTTCAAAGCAACGGTAGGTAACTTAATGAAAAATGGAAAAATTACCATTGAAGCTAATGGCATCCGCCTGAAATAAGCTTAACTTTACAATCTATTTAAAAACAAAAAAGCCCTTACGGGCTTTTTTTTCAACTAAAATTTTTCAAAAAACAAGGTGTTTAGCGAATTATTGTGTACCGCCAACGGTCATTTCATCAACTTTCAAGGTCGGCTGACCTACGCCTACAGGTAAGCTCTGTCCGTCTTTACCACAAACACCAACCCCAGCATCAAGTTTTAAGTCATTACCCACCATGCTGACATTTTTCATTGCTTCTGGACCGCTGCCAATCAGAGTGGCGCCTTTGATCGGCGAGGTGATCTCACCATTCTCAATTAAGTACGCTTCTGAGCTAGTGAATACGAATTTACCTGAGGTAATGTCAACTTGTCCGCCGGCAAAGTTTGGTGCATAAATACCTTTTTTGACTGACTTAATGATATCTTCAGGTTTGTGCTCTCCAGCCAACATATAAGTATTAGTCATACGTGGCATAGGCAAATGGGCATATGATTCACGGCGACCATTACCGGTTGGTTTAACGCCCATTAAGCCAGCATTGTGTTTATCTTGCATATAGCCTTTTAACACACCTTTCTCAATCAATACGTTATATTGACCTGGCGTACCTTCATCATCAATGCTTATTGAACCGCGACGATTAGCCATGGTGCCATCATCAACAATGGTACATAAATCAGAGGTAACTTGTTGGCCCACTTTGCCAGAAAATGCAGAAGAGCCTTTACGATTAAAGTCTCCCTCTAAACCATGCCCTACCGCTTCATGCAACAAAACGCCTGGCCAACCTGCGCCAAGTACAACAGGAAATGAACCCGCGGGTGAGTCAATAGCAACAAGGTTAACTAAAGCTTGTCTTACCGCTTCTTCTGCATAAGCTAAGTAACGCGGCTTATTATTTTCTAACTCAAAAAAATAGCTATAGTCTGTACGTGCGCCGCCGCCAGAGCTGGCACGTTCTCGCTTACCATTTTCTTCGACTAACACCGAACAATTTAGTCGTACTAATGGACGAATATCGGTCGCATAAGTTCCATCACTGGCAGCGACTAATATTTTTTCATAAACACCTGACAAACTTACAATCACTTGTTTAACACGTTTATCGACACTACGAGCATGTGCTTCTACTTCGTGCAATAGCGTGATTTTTTGTTCTTGAGGTAAACTTGCTAGCGGGTCCAACGCCTTATAAAGCATTGGATTTTTTTGCATTTGCTTGCCATCAAAAACCTGTACACGTGCAGATTTTTCAGCAATAGCTATACCTTTAGCAGCATCTGCAGCTTTTTTTAACGCCGCAGGGGAAATATCATCAGAGTAAGCAAAACCAGTTTTCTCACCTGATATAGCGCGCACACCCACACCACGTTCAATATTATAAGAACCTTCTTTGACTATACCGTCTTCTAACATCCACGATTCATGACTACTAGATTGAAAGTATAAATCGGCCAAATCAATTTTACGTTGGAAGATGTTATCCAAAGTGTCCATCAGCATACTTTCATCAATTTTACTATTGGCTAAGAGCTCAGTCTCAACATTATTCATACGACATCAACTTATTTTTAAAACGATTATGAGTGTTAACAGGCATAGCTTTACGCACCTTGTTTAATTCTTCTTCTTGGTATTCAGCACAAATGATACCTTTGCCAGTATCTAGCTGAGTCAGTATTTCGCCCCACGGGCTAATGATCATACTGTGGCCCCAAGTTTCACGGCCATTTGAATGCACACCTTCTTGGTCTGCAGCAATAATATAGACCTGATTTTCAATCGCACGGGCTTGTAATAGTGTTTGCCAGTGTGCGGCTCCCGTTACACGTGTAAAAGCGCTGGGTACGGTAATAATTTTTGCGCCTTGCTGGCATAATTGCCTAAAAAGTTCAGGAAAGCGCAGATCATAACAAATCGATAAACCTACGTTAATACCAGCAACATCAACCACGCTAATATGCTCACCGGCTTTCGCGTAACGTGATTCAAAGTAATTTTTTTCGTTATCTTCTACTGCAACATCAAAAAGGTGAATTTTATCATAGTCACCGAGGGTTTCTCCATCAGGAGAAAAAACAAAACAACTATTGGTAAACTTATCTGGAAATTTTGATAACACAGGAATACTACCAGCGACTAAAAAAACATTATATTTTTTTGCTAGCGCCGCAAGTTTTGCCTTCAAACCATGACTATCTTTATTTGCTTTCGCTAATGTCAGTTGTTCTTGATCTTTACCACCAAAAAATAAGCAACACTCGGGTAATAAAACTAATTGTTGCTTTGTCTGTTCTAGTGTTAATAACTGTTGCTCAATATCACTAATATTATCATCAACATTAGTACCTGAAGTCATTTGGATCGCACAAATTTGCTTTATTTTATCTGCCATATTCAAGACCCATCAATGTTATCTCCTTTAGACTTTGGCTTTGCTGACTTTTCTACATTGGTGCCGTCAGCAGTACCTTCTGGCAAGCTATCAACTATTTTAGGGGGCGATGAACGACCAACACTAATGTTTTTATTTTTTCGACTCACTTGTTTAAATAGAGGTTCATCGAGATTACCTGTTACTTCGAAATTTATTTCAGCAATAACCGTAGAAGTGATCACTTCATCTAGTGCAACACCCGCTAAAAAAGTAACTGGATTTAAGGTCGCAATCCACGCTAATACCGGTAAACTTGAGGTCAAATTAGGCTTATAAGTCATTCGATAGTCTAGCTCACCACTATTTAAATTTGTATTCCCAACAATACTTAAGTCGCCAGCTGTGCCTTTCATAATTACATTATCGGTATAAGCTACGCCATCTTTTAAAGTGAAATTACCTTTAAGTTCACTATAAAACATACCGTCACTAAAAATATCTCTAAAATCGAAACTTAGTTTACGCACCAATGACTGTAAACTTAAGAAAGAGAAAATACGTACACCTTTATCATCAACATCAGCTAAATAGCCATCATCAAATGCTGTTGATAAATCTCCGTTTAGTGTTGCCATTGCAAAGTCATGCGGACCGCCTTGCCAAACAAGGTCATAATCCATTTTTACGCCACTGTCTTTAATAATCGAAACAAGACCGATGTTTTCAATTTCTCGCGCCACATTATTGGCTGATAGACTGCCTATTACTGAAGTGGTTGAACTGTCATTTTCTTGTTGCCATTTTGCATCAAAAGCAAGGTTGTTTTCTCCTCTTTTAGCAATAAAATCATTCAGCAGCAGTGTGCTCTGGCTCTCTCGTGCAATGGTAAAGTTAACCTCACCAAAGTCATAACTGTCATATTTACAACTGGTGCACTTTACTTTTAACGCAGGAAACACTGTAAATATTTCAGCATTACTTGCATGATTGATGGCTGGTAATATTTTCTGCTGTGTTGTCGTAACAACCTGAATTACAGGATTTTCTTGTTGGCTTTTTTCTATTTGCTTACCAGCATGCTGTGTTGGTGAATCGTTGACTCTAGTGTCACTGTTAACTTGCGTTACCAGTGCGTCTTGTTTTACTACATCATCAATATTTTCTGATGGTCTTAACTGAGGTTGTATACTTTTTAAATGAATAAAATCAGCATTAATATCAATACCCTGCTCAAGCCAATCAGGGTAAAACATAGCAGTACCTCTTAGCTCTTTCGCATTAAGGTTAAGTAACCAGCCATTTGGCTCAGGGGTAAAATCAAAGTTTACTTGCTGAAACTTTTGACCATAAACATCTAGATTACTCACTTCCCCGTGTATTTTTTCAGGTACAGATAACAAACCAGGTTCACTTACTTTAGCCTGTGCTAAGTTAGCAGTTACATTATCAGTTAAGTCCGTTGTTGCAGACTCTATTCCAGCTATAATATCTAATACTAATGGCTGCCATTCTTGGTAATTGGCATCCGCAAGATCCGCCGTTATATGGAAACCTTGAGTCGGCAACCAAGATTGTTGATTACCCAACACTAAGTGCGCTAATGAAAAACGTGTTTGTTGATGATCTACTAAGCCATAAAAGTTAATATTTTTGCCTACATCTGCCTTTATGGTGCTATTTTTTTCATCTCCAAAAGCATGAATACTCACCGCAAGCTTTTGCTCAACTTCTTTGGTAAACGGTGCTGGAATAACTAACGCTATATTATGTAAGTCGGTATTAATTTGGTAATCGTAAAAACATTGATCACCGATAAACTCAAGCTTAAGCATCCCTTCCCAAGCAACTTTACCTTCGGCATATTTCACTAATTCATTAGGTAACTGTGCTTGCCAATGTTTACTTTCCCACTGACCTAGCGTTTCTATGTTAACGCTATAAAGTTCAGGTTCTTGCTTCGCTGCCACATTAATTGTCATTGGCATACCACGCCAATCAAGCTTTACACCTTTGGCGGTTATCACATCATTATAATAGTCTAATCGACCATTAACTTGTTTAAAGTCCATTGCTGGCGTTTGCAGTGCCACACTATTATTTTTAAACTTAACATGGCCTTTAGCAATAACATCTTCGGGGGTAGCTAAGGGTAATATTAATGAAAAGTCTCCATCAATAGGCGCTGAAATAATAACTTGTTCTAAGGTAACACCGACCGAATCCTGCATCGGGCTTGCGTTCATTAATTGCGTAACTAATATCGGCTGGGTTTGGGTAAAGCTAGCATCAACAGTTAACACACCTTCACCAGATAAGTCAGCAATTGCCGCTTCAACACCGGTAACATCAATACCTGATAACGTGCCCTCTCGCCCTGTAATTAGCATACTATTATTAGTAAAATTAAGGTTGGCGGCAAAATTTTCTATCGCTGGCCACTGTGGATCAAACTTAAAGGTGCTTTGCGCTAATTCAGCATCAACAACAAAGATACCTTCATTATTATGAAACGGAAAACTTTGCAACGGCCCATTAAATAAGACTAATGCTTGATTAACTTCCCCTTCAATAATAGCGCCATTGAGGTAGTTAACTAAGCTATCCCCCATCAATAAATGAGGGTAAAAATATTCGGCAAATTTGGTATCTCCATGACTAATACTGGCTAACAATGCCATGGTAGTTGGCTGATCGACGACACTATTAACGTTTAGATCTGCTTTTAAACTTATTTGTGAAGAGTTAAAGGCAATATTTTCAACCGAAAGTTGCCAGCTATCGTCAAGAAATTTGGCATTGATCAAACTACTTAAATGCGAATATGGAATGGGGTATTTAAAATGTTTATCAAAATGCAGAGCACCGTCAATAGCATTAAGCGATATTTGCAGTTGATTATTAGCATAAATCAACTCGCCACTCACATTATCTAAACCCGGAATACCTTGACTGAAATGACTATCTACATCGCTAAAAGTTGCGGTTATAGCTGTATTATTGGGGTTGATACGAAAATAAATGTCTTCTACTCGGCCAACTGCATCGAGATCAAACAATAGTTTTTCAAGACCAACATTGTCAGATAATAGCGGTGATACACCGGCAAAACTAGCTAATTCTATGGCATTAATATGGCCATTAATAAACTCGCCATTTACATCCGCAATTAATGATAATTTATTGGTTTTCACACCGTTTCTTTTGATTGTTATAGCCGATGTGGCAATGTTATAAACTAATTGGTCTAGTGTTTTTATTTGAATATCACCACCAACAATCTCAAAAGTTTGTGCCTTACTTTTATGCTGCCAAATAATTTCATTTTTACCTAAAGAAAACTGGACCAAGTCAGGTTTTCCTGCGGTTAAAGTTAACCATGCATTAAAGTTAATAGCTGAATGTGTATTGGCATCTTTGATGGCCAAAAAGCTTCCTAGCCAAGGAGTAATGTCGATTTCATTGGCTTCAAGGTAAGCTTGTCCGCTTAGTTTATCGAACCTTGGACCTTTAAAATCTAATAATACTTTTAAGTTATTTGAGCTTAGCCCATCAACCATAACACTGCCGTTTGCTCGGTGGCGGTTATTCTTATTGACCCAAAACATTTCATTAATGGTAAAAGCACGAGTGCCGGTAGTTGTGTGATAAAGCACATGACTATCGCGAATAGAAAAACGAGATATTTGCTTTAGAAATATGGAAGAAAGTGAATCAACTAAACTAACTTCATTTGTGTTATCACTAGCAAGTTCATCTTCAGAACTCGCTAAGGCAACTTGTTCGAATTCAAACTCTGCACCCGAAATTACAAAGTCTTTTGTGACCCATTGCCCGGTTCGTATGCTGCGCCAAAAATTTAACTCAACAGCTAAACTATCAATATATATTTGGCTATTATCACCCGCTAAAAGCTCAACTTGATTACTGATTAACGTTGGACCCGATTTACCCCAGCCCATCGCTAATGTGCCAATCGAAATATTACTGTTGTAAGTATTATTAATAAAATCTTCGACATTTTGGCGATAGTTGTGAGCATAGGGTAAAAATAATCGTAAGGCGCTAATTAACACGGCAAAAGCTACTAACAAAATTGCTAGTAGTTTATACAGACGTTTAAGCCATCTATTTAGAACCGCGGAAACACTCATTACGTTTTAGCCAAACCTTTACTCAACTTTAAATTTACTTGATTACAGCGCCTGCATTTCAGTTATAGCTACATCATCACCACATCAAACTGCTCTTGATTATACATGCTTTCTGTTTGCACTTTAATTTGCTTACCGATAAAGACTTCAAGCTCGGCAAGGTTGTGATACTCATCATTTTCTAATGACTCACTTACCGAAGAAGAAGTATAAACAATAAATTTATCTGCATCATAAGCACGGTTAACGCGGACAATTTCACGTAAAATTTCAAAACAAACAGTTTCTACTGTTTTCATGTAACCGCGACCATGACAAACATCACATTCACCACATAAAATATGCTCTAAACTTTCACGCGTACGTTTACGGGTCATTTCAACTAGACCTAGTGCCGAAAACCCTGACAAACTGTATTTCACGTTATCTTTTGCCATAGCGACATCTAAACTATGTAAAACACGGCGTTGATGCTCTTTGTCATGCATATCAATAAAATCAACAATAATAATACCACCAAGGTTTCTTAACCTAAGCTGACGAGCAATAGCTTGTGTTGCTTCAATGTTGGTATTAAAAATAGTTTCTTCTAAATTTCGATGCCCGACAAAAGCGCCGGTGTTTATATCAATAGTGGTCATAGCTTCGGTTTGATCTATGATCAGCGAACCACCTGACTTTAATTCAATTTTACGGTGTAAAGAGCGCTGGATTTCACTTTCAACATCGAATAAGTCAAAAATGGGACGCTCTCCGGGGTAATATTCCAGTACCGAGGTTAAATTGGGTACAAACTCAGTGGTAAACTCAACTAATTGCTCATATGTGAGTTTTGAATCGACTCGAATACGCTCAAGCGACACCCCGACAAAGTCTCGTAACATGCGAAATGCTAAAGATAAATCTTGATAGATAGGATCTTTAGTTTGTTTACGCTCTTTTCGCTCAACTACTTTTGCCCAAACACGGCGAAGAAACTCTGCATCGTGTTCTAGTTCATCTTTACCAGCACCTTCAGCCGCCGTTCTTACAATAAAACCATGATCTTTACCACAATAAGGGGTAACGATTGATTTCAGGCGATTTCTTTCTGCAGGATCTTCTATACGTTGAGATATACCGGCATGGCTAGCATCAGGCATTAAAACCAAATACCTTGCTGCAATGGTAATATCTGTTGTTAATCGCGCCCCTTTAGTGCCAAGGGGATCTTTAACAACCTGCACAACAATATACTGCCCTTCATGTACCAAGTTTCGAATATCTGGTACCTGATCGCTGCTGTTATCGTCATTTAATATTAATTTAGAATTGATGTCTGAGGCGTGTAAGAAAGCAGCCTTACCTAAATTTATGTCAACAAAAGCGGCTTGCATACCCGGTAGAACACGAATGATTTTGCCGAGATAAATATTACCAACGAGTCCTCTACGGGCTTCTCGTTCTATATGAACCTCTTGCAGTGAACCATTTTCGATTAATGCTACCCTTGTTTCGCTTGGTGTAACATTGATAAGTAATTCACCGCTCATTTCGCTTCCTGTTTAATCTTTTGTTATTGAAGAATGTACGCCGAATAACGACAATAATTGTGAAGTTTCATATAAAGGCAAGCCAACAACGGCTGAGTAACTCCCGCGAATTTGCTTAACAAACTGCCCAGCTATTCCTTGAATACCATAAGCACCGGCTTTGTCTTGCGGCTCCCCTGTGTGCCAATATCGACTTATTTCTTGTTCGGTGAGCACTTTAAAATCTACTTCAGTTCTGACAACAAAAACCTCAGTACGTTCACCTTTTACAACGGCTACAGCAGTAATAACCTGATGCGTTTGACCTGATAGCATACTAAGTATAGCGATACATTCATTAAGCGAAGCGGGTTTGCCTAATATATGAGTACCAAATACTACGCTGGTATCTGAGCCGAGCACCACAACACTTTCATCATATTGCTTGGCAATCACACGCGCTTTTTCAATGGCTAAACGAGAGACATATTGCTCAGGGTTTTCTTGCGCCAAGACACTTTCATCAATATCAGCGGGTAAGCAAGTAAAATGATAACCGAGTTGTTCAAGTAGTTCTTTTCGACGCGGTGATTGCGACGCTAAAATCAAAGTAGTAGACATGTTATTTTATTCGAAAATTTCGTCTTATTTTACGTAACAGTAAAAAAGCCCAGGGCCAAAGGATTATTGTCGTGAATACAGGGTATAAATAACTCGGTAAAAATACCGCGTCGGTTAAAAAACGTTGAAGCCAGAAAACAATTAAATGATATAACGCTGATAACACACCAACAATCAATGCTTGTTGCCATACTGAAAAATTGCGTATTTTTTGAAAGTTACCCGCGACAATATAAACAGAAATTGCCATTGCGCCGGCATGAACACCTAAGGTGGAGCCTAATAAAACATCAAGAATAAAACCCATAACCCAAGCAGAAATAACATTAACACGCGAGGGTAATGCCAAACACCAATACAATAACACTACTAACACCCAATCAGGGCGAAAAGCATCAACACTTAAAGGTAACGGCATAATGCTTGCCATTAATGCCACCAAAAATGTCAAAAGAATAATCAAGCGACTTGCTATGGTCATTTATTTTCTGCCTTTTTATCTGGCAAACTTTCCGTTACTTGTGGCTGCTGTTCATTAGGTTGTTCTGGCCATAACAATAATACATAGCGTAAGCGGTCGATCTTAGCAACGGGTTGACTTTGAATTTGAGAGAATGCACGAGACTCATCTTGAATAACAGCAGATACTTTAGCTACAGGGTAACCTTCTGGGAACTTACTGCCTAAACCTGAAGTTACTAATATGTCGCCTATACGTATATCACTACTGTGCGGCACGTGATTATGCGTTAAGCGGTCTATCACGCCAACACCGCTAGCAATAAGCCGTAAGCCGTTGCGGCTAATTCTTACGGGCACCGCGTGAGTAACATCAGTAATTAACAGTACACGACTACTCGTGGTGCCAACATGCAATATTTGACCAACAACACCTTCATCATCAATAACTGCTTGGCCTTCGTAAACACCATCGTTTGCACCTCGATTTATAACCACTTGATGTGTATACGGGTCACTATCAACCGCAAGAATTTCAGCGACCATTTTTTTAGCATCACTGCGAACGGGCGAAGCAAGCAACGCTCTTAATCGATTGTTTTCACGCTTTACAATATCTAATTGTAGTGCCTGTTCATGAAAGACTAATTCGTTGATTTTGTATTGTTCGTTATCATCAATGAGTTGACGACGAGTAACAATATTTTCTGCCGCCCAATTCATCATTTGTTTAGGCGCTGTGGCTAAATATTGTAAAGGGCTCACCATAGATTGCAAAAAGCCTCGAGCGGACTCGAAGCTATTCATTTTATGGTCAAAAAATATTAATGCTGCAGAACAAAGCAGCACCAAAATAAGTCGGTGCTGCGGGGACGGTCCATGCTTAAATATAGGATTCATAAATTAAACTTGTATAAATGCTAATTTAGTTTTTATTCGTATGAGAATAAATCGCCACCGTGCATATCAATCATTTCAATCGCTTTACCACCACCACGCGCTACACACGTTAGTGGATCATCAGCAACAACAACAGGAATGCCAGTTTCTTCCATAAGCAAACGGTCTAAACCTTTAAGTAAAGCACCACCACCAGTAAGGATCATACCGCGTTCTGAAATATCAGACGCTAACTCTGGAGGAGATTGCTCTAATGCCACCATAATAGCACTGACGATACCGGTTAACGGCTCTTGTAAAGCTTCTAAAATCTCATTGCTGTTCAAAGTGAAACTGCGCGGTACACCTTCAGCTAAATTTCGACCACGTACTTCGATTTCTATAACTTCTTCGCCAGGGTATGCAGAGCCAATTTCATGTTTAATACGTTCAGCGGTTGCTTCACCAATTAAGCTGCCGAAGTTACGACGCACGTAATTGATGATGGCATCGTCAAACTTATCACCACCAATGCGCACTGAAGAAGAATACACCACACCATTTAGTGAAATAATACCAACTTCAGTCGTACCACCACCAATATCAACTACCATTGAGCCGGTTGCTTCTGAGACGGGCATACCTGCACCAATTGCTGCAGCCATAGGCTCATCTATCAAATACACTTCACGTGCGCCAGCACCTAAGGCTGATTCACGAATCGCACGTCGCTCTACTTGCGTAGATCCGCAAGGAACACAAACTAAAACGCGTGGGCTAGGTCGTAAAAAGTTATTACTGTGTACTTGTTTAATAAAGTACTGCAACATTTTTTCAGTGACAAAAAAGTTAGCGATAACACCGTCTTTCATTGGACGAATCGCTTCAATGTTTCCAGGTGTACGACCTAACATTTGTTTGGCAGCAGTACCTACAGCGGCAACACTTTTAGAGCCACCTGAACGATCTTGACGAATAGCAACAACAGAAGGCTCATCTAAAACAATGCCTTGGTCTTTTACATAAATCAGGGTGTTTGCGGTTCCTAAGTCGATTGATAAATCGTTAGAAAACATGCCGCGTAATTTCTTAAACATATTGTCGAAATGTCCTTTAAACATTACCTAGGCAACATACTGCCAGAATATAATTGTGCTGAATTTGCAAGCCTAGTTTAGCTTACAAATGATACTTTGTACTATTAACACGCTATCATACCGCAGACTATAGTACTTGTGTTATTACAATGACAAAAATTTCACTAAATTTTAAGATATTTTGCTATTGATTAAGCCAAGGTTTGATTTATGTGCGAAAACAAATGCTGATATGCCCAAAAGACTCAACATTCATACCTAATTAGCGACTTCTCGCCATGATATAATTCGATCGTTTCCTCGATAAATTCCGAAGCTTAATAAAGCACTAGGGTTATCATCATAAAAATTACCATCATTATCTGCATCTACATCATTCCATTTAAATTTGAACCAGTTAGGTACTTCATATTCCCATTCAAGCATACCTTGCTTATCTGGACTGCTAAACACTAACTGTGTCTGAATTCCTTGGTCAAAAATACCTGAAACATTTGCTGAGGTATCACCAACCTGAATAGCATCGGTATCAATGTCGATTAAACGGTAATCCCATAGGTTCATATTGCCAGAATATTTAGCTCCAGCTTTTTTGTCACCTATAAGTGTCGACAAACAAGATTCATCGGTATGAGTGATAAAATTAGCGCCATCATAAACTTCAATATTTAACGGTGCTCGTAACTTAGTTTTTTCTGAGCCGTAAGAGTTTTCAAGCACCATGCGAGCAAAACGAATTTCTACACCGTCTATCAGTAACTCTTCTGTTGCATCTGTGTCATTACTTAATAAGATCCCGTCACTGTCTTCAACCTGTGCAGTAACTAACGGAATTTTTGCATCAAAAGGCACTAATAAACTCGTATCGTTATGATCATAACTAAAATGGTCGTTATTAGAAAATGTGTAAAGCCAATCGCCTGCAACAAATTCGCCTTCGTCATCAATACTAGCGCTTAAAGTGCCGGTTTCCATCCCCGAAGTTATGGTAACAGTATTACCAGTAAGACTGCCCACAACTTGTTGTGTAGCGTCATTCGTAGGGGCGGTAATATCAACACCACTAGCAACCAACTTCATAAAGTTTTCAGGCTCACCCAAGGTATAGTTTTTGGTTATTTCATTGTGCGAATTATAGGCCGTAATAGTTATTTTAGGCTCAATACTGTATGAAATTGTGCCTTTGTCATCATTTGTTCTTTGTCCTGTATATGCCCAATCAGAAATAGCGCAACTGCCAAGTGAACTATGGAAACCATCTAGCTTCCCTCCATGATCTTCGTTAACACTTTGTTTAAAATAAGCAGGGGTAAAGCGTCCAATGGTTACATCCTGAGCTGACACTAAGCCATCTGTATTGCCTAGACCACCATAATTAACATCTTGGATATCTACATTAATAATTCCAACTTCATTATATTTCGCAGCATTAAAAGCTGACACGCCTTTTTCGCCCTCGGTAAAGCTAGTTAAAGTAGCGTCCTGAAAGTTAGCATTGGTTGAAGTAGTACGATTCTGACCTGCAGAATAGGTAAATATCCCATCTACGGTAGTATTTAATACCGGTGCTGCACGAGATACTTTGAGCTGTAATTGTCCGTCAGATTGTCTATAATTTTGTGTTGTTTGGCCGGAAAAATTAAGTGCCTTAACGCTAAAATTGAAATTATCTCCGGCTTTATGCGTTGTGGTACTTAACGCAGTACTGCCATTTAATACCGTACTTAAATGCGTGGCCGTAATTTCAAAGCTTGCTGGCTTTACCCAAAAATCATTAGAGCTACCAACAATAGCAATATCGCCACTAGCGTACCTAGCATTTAAGCGAATTTTACCCGCATCTAAGTAGGTTGGCGAAGGGATAATTGCAATACTATCATTACCAAAATCTAAGGTAACATTGTCTGTAAACTGCGGATGTTTTGCGATATCAACACCACCGGATTGAAATGCTAAACCGGCATTAAAAGCCAAGTCTGGTGTCATATTTTGTTGAGACAAACTAATAGTTACATTACCGCTAAAAACACCTTCACAAACACCGTTATTACTTTTAACCGCTTGTATCTTTAATACTTCTTTAAAGTTTACCGCGGCAGTTTGATGACCTATCGTTTCACTATTAGTGTCATCATAAAGAAATCTAAAACCTGCATCAGCAAAGGTCATTTCACAACTAGCACCAAAACCAGAACACTCAACGCTATTGCTTGCTGCTATGCTAGCGTCATCAATCGATAAAGTGATAGTTTCTGGGGTGGTATAACTTAAATTAACAGTTGTACTCCCCGTGAAGGTGGGGGTAGCTTTTGTTGTAGTGCCAGTTGTTGGACTAGTAATATTAAAGTTTAAGCTTACAGACTCTGTACTTTCAATTGTACATTCACTATTGGTACAAGCTTTAATAGTAATGGCTTCTGCAGCACAAGTTAAGCCGTTTCCGTCATGCACTATTTCATAATGATGAATAATGGGTTCAGCACATGCGTGACGTTTGTTATAAATAGTATTAATTTCATCTGCCGAGAGTGCACCATCGAAGAGGTGCACTTCATCAATAAAGCCGGAAAAAAATCGAGTCGCGATACCTTGATCTTGACCAATCTGCAAAGGGTCGTTGTTTAAAATCAAGTCTCCGGTGAACGTTCTAGAACCTTTTTCAACACCATTAATATATATCACTTGTTTACCACTTTCGTAGGTTATAGCGACGTGATACCAATTACCTGGAGTAATACCTGCTCCAGAAGTAGAAAACGATTGTGTTTGCCACCACCAATTAATCTCACCAGCAGGATTCAAATGAAACTCATAATTTTCGTCTTTAGAAATAATCGTTTTCAAACCCGTGGTAGGTAGCGATTTGGGGTTAATCCAAACGCTAATACTTAGCTCTTTTTGTAAATCTAATTTAGGGTCATCATCAATCTGAATGTAATCATCAAAACCATCGAAGTTACCATAACCACAAGTACCAGGATTTCCCGTTAACGCTGGTGTGCTTTTAGCGGTAGTGACGCCATTGATACCTTGAGTATTAAAGTTTCCTGTTTCATCAATCACTTCGCCTGCATTACCATTCCATGATGCTTCCTCCATTGAGTACTGAAGCAGTAAGTTAGCACCACAAGAGATAGGTTCACCATCAAGGCCCAAGCCATTGTTCTGATATTCATATATTTGATCAATTTGGCTCTGCTCAATGACTTGGTCAAATATCACTATTTCGTCTAATAAGCCATTAAAGGCCTGAGAAGCCGAAAACCTGCCTCCAACACTATCTTGCTCTTGTCCTAGAATCAAACTCGTAATATCAACTCTTGTTGTGGTTTGGTTTAAACACCCTTGTGCAACTTTATCGATAAACAAACAACTTTTATCATTGCCTTGTGTCCAAACTAAATGACGCCAAGTGTCGCCGGCAATAGATGAAATAGATAAGGAGCCATTTTGTTGATCTTGCAAATAAGGTCTAAAGCTTGTGGCATTCGTAAACCACATAAGCAGTTCATTGTGACTGCCTGAAGTTGCGCCTGAAAGTATACTTTGCGAGCCTGTTTTTGCAGTTTTAGCCCAGAGTGAAATACTGAATTCAGTGCGTCCATCTAAAACCGCTTCATCAAGTACTACGTAATCACTTGTACCTGTGGTCGACAAATCGATTGCCCGACAAACCTTCCCCTCCACAGGTTGAGAAAATTTAGCCCTGCCGTGAAATGATCCGATACTATCTTTAACTTCTCCGTTTACATCAGCATATTCTTTTTCGTCGAACTTATAGTTTGCAATGGGGGCAACTGTATTATCTTCTGGTCCACAAACTCGACCAAACTCAGCATCAAAAACTCTAGCATCGTAAGTAAGTAACGACCCCTCTTCGATAATAACTTTCTCGCCTGCTGAAACACCGTATAAAAAGCTTGCCGCGGTAAAAGTAATATCTTTGGCGTAAAGCGCCCCAGAAAAAGTCACACCACTTTTAAGTATAAGATCATCATCAACATGCATCACTAATTTAGTTACGTCACCACTGGCCTTAATGGGTGAGTTAACTTGTGTATCTGCGGGAAAAGTCAGCTTTTTTTTAATGTAAACTATCGCTGTACCCTGGCCTACAACATTTATTGTTGTGGCTTCCTGAATTGTCATTTCTTCAAAAAAGTAACTTTTACCAGCCATGAGATTTAGCGTGGTATTAACCCCTAAATTAAATTTTTTAAAATGGTAAGTGTCGAAATCGTTACCAAAATTTAATGTCGCAAAATTGGGGACAGGTTTGGGATCGGCATTTGTGTCAATGATATTGATGTTTACTTCACGATATTCATTAACACCTAAAAGACCAAAAGTAATTGAACCGCCGTCAGTAACGGTAACATCTTGTGAACTTTTATTATTATCAAACTCAGGCTCCGATAACGCCGAAGAACTATTAGATGCAGAACACTCAGCACTATCACAAGTAGGAAGAAGAGGTGTAGCCGTGAACTGTATTGCGCGAGTGGTTAATACTGTATCAGGGTTGTTTTTGACTTGTGCTGCTCGACCAAAAGTAATGTTACTATTTTTTTCTTTATTGCCGTGAGTGGCAATAACATCGGGGAATACAGCTGGGCATAGTGCAGCCAAAAGTGGGTTAGAATAAACTGAAATAACAGTGATAATGAAAGTAATGAACCACTTTGAAAAACTCATAATACCGACCTTTACGCTACTGTTTTTATTTACAAAAACTACTATATATTGTTTATACAATCCTACCACAGTTTATAAAGTCAGGAATGATAAAGCTTTACCTAGTTAGTTAACCGTAATTTTATCGAATTAACAATAGATTAGACAGAACCGATACTTTATTTTTATAGAGTATCTGTTAAACAATCGAAGTGTTGATTAAATCATAGCGTAAAAAAAACCCGCAGTTAGCGGGTTTGGTACATGTGTTGTTAAGTTACTTTATTTTTCGCTTACGAAGTGCAAAACCTAAAAGGCCTGCGCCGAATATAAATAATGTTGTTGGTTCAGGAACAACAGCAGGAGCTTGTGCTACTGACGCTCTTACATAGAAAGTTTCAAAGTTTTCAAATCCATTATCGTTATCATCTTTTGCACCGCGACGCTGATTAAACATTGTAGTCTTCAGTAGTGGAGTTCCATCATTAAACTCTTTATCGACATCAATAAAATACGAATTCCAATAAGCAAACGATTGAATTACTTTCTTATTACCATCAAGAAAATCATCAAAAACAATTTCTTGAAAAATAAAATCTAAATCACTGCCCGCAGAAAAACTCATCCAACCTTGATGAACACTGGCATCTTCAAAAATATTCTTTACCTTCTCTTCTGTAAAAAAATCGACTAAGTCATAAGTGGTTACATTTACAGAAGAAGCCCATGTCCAGTCATAGCCCTTATAAGTAATATATGTATCTTCGGTAAGATCCGTTGTTATAAAGCCCGCAAAAGAGCAATTAGAAACTAACAAAAATAAAGTGGTAATTAATTTGAATAAATTTTTGATCATTATAAAACCTCAACTAATGAAAAACGGCAGTAATAGTACATCTAAATACAATAGAGCAAGTTTTAAGCCACAAATACAAAAGCATTATAAATCAGGGTGTTTTAAGTTAACGTCCTTAGTTTAAAAAACAAAGTGTAAAAAAAACCAACAGTTTGTACAATAAAGCTAACGTCACCTAAAGTTAATAAGAGGTTACAGGCTTCGCGCTTCAACGGCAACGGTTCTCGATGTTGCTTCACCATCGATGGTACATTGCCCAGTACTAACAATGGAATAATAACGAATACTATCGAGTTCAAAGTCACTACAAGATACACTTACACTGCATTGTGATAAGCCCTGAGTATTTATAAAAGTTGGCGTTATACTGTTTATATCGGCTTGATTTTTACAAGTAATAGCGACACTACCTAAAGGAAAAACCTCAGATAATTGCCACTGTAAGCCACTCTGCGCTGCAGTATAAGCACGCGTACCTAAAACCTCATAGGCTACACCTTCTTGACTTGAGTCTAGCATATTCACTAAAGCCGCACCGAGCGCCGACAATACAATAATAATAAAAATAGCGATAACTAATGCACTACCTTTCTGTAGGGAAGGATACGGGTAATTAGCTGCTCTAAATGGTCGTTTATGGGACATTGGGGACTTGTATCTCATTATTAAATACAACCTCCTCTAAGTTACGTACAAACTTTAATCGAGTGAGTGCTAAGCCATTTCTTTGTAACGTTGCAGGAAAAGTACTAAATGGCGCAACATTGCCAGAAGTTGAATAATTGGCAATATGCTCGGCCATTAATACACGAGCGGTTGTGGTACCCACATTGGGCAAACCATTACTTGCGTAATTGCCAAAACCGTAACCTTGATAACGAAAAACTGAATTACTTTCAATACAGTAACTTACTGGCGATTCTATAAAGTATAAACGATTAGTAGGAGATTCAGCACTAAACAATATGTTACTCGCAAAGGTTATGGTTGAAGGTGTTTGTTTGTCGCCCGTGTTATTCACAGAAGAGAAAGCTTCAATTACCCCAGGCGCAGTGTTATAAATATCATCGCTGTTTAGTGCATAAATGGCGACATATTCAGTTGATGTATTAAGCGAGTCTTCTAACATAACCACTTCGACACTATTACTTGGAGTTTCAGGCGCTACCGGAATATCCAAATAAATTACGCTTTTATCTATCGGCACAAACTCTAGGCATTGATTATTATCGCCAATGGTACGAATGCTATTGGGTAGTGCATGTCTTACTTCACGGTTTAGCCGTTCAACAACAAACCTTGCCGTAGATATTAACGCTTCTCGATCGGCAGCATCAGTATAACTTTTAGTACCAAAACGCAAAAAAGAAGTAATACTACTCGCTAGTACACCTAGAATTACAATAACCGTAACTAACTCTACCAAAGTAAAGCCTTGTTGATAGCGACGAAGTTTAGGCATTAGAAGTTCACCCGATAAACTGAAAAAACAAAGTTAAAATCTTGTGGTGTAGTTATCGTTACCGTAATAAGCTTAGCAGTATAGTTGTTATCCGCACCATCATTATCACCATCATAGTCACTATCATTAATAACAGTGACATTAACTTGATAACCGACATACATGTCGCCTAACGAGTCACTATCTCCTAGCGAACTTTCAATTATTGCTAAGCCATTATAGTCATCTACATCATCGAATAACTCTCTTTCTCCCCCTTCTTCATTAGCTAATACTGTTGAGCATGTTTCGCCATCACTCGACTTAATTTCACCATCATTATTTTGGTCTTCACCGCAGCGATAAAAACCACCTGACATTTCTGAGTTTTCATCAAAGGCTTTACCCAAGATTTCATTAATCATTGATTGGCCAAGTTCTGCAGCTTTAATCTGATGTACTTGCTCAGCACTTTGATTTGCTAAAGGGTAAATTAAGGTGGTGAATATAGAAAAGGCAATAGATAAAACTACGGTACCGACAATAGTTTCAATCAAGGTGAAACCTTGCTGTGAATACTTAGCTAGTGAAATAAATACAGGAGATAAATTTTTCTTAGAGTGCATGAATATAACCTTCTGACTCTATCTGAATACTAATACTTTGCTCTCCACTAATAGTGATTATGCAGGGTGCAGTACAAGAAGGTCGCCCCATACTGTCGAATGAAAAGCTATTACCTGCAAAATTAGTAGATAATGTAATATTGTCGCTACTATCAATCTTTAATTTCGTCGCACTATCTTGCCACGGAGTAACAAAACTTGGTGAGATGCCACAATTGTCGGGTGCTCCTAGTATGGAGTTGGTTACCAGCACACTATGACAATAATTACTATTCGTCTGTTGCATCGCCTTGGTCTGAATTAAGCGTAATTTAGCAATAGCATCTGTGCGGTAAGCGTATTCTGAAAAACCCTGAGAGGAAAAAAATTTGGGTGCCACTGTGACAGAAAGTACCCCAAGAATAATAATAACAATAATCAATTCGATTAACGTAAAACCACGTTTATTAGTTAAGGTTGTAAAACCAATTGTTTTAATATTAATCACTTAACTTCCTCAGTCAATTTTGAAAATATTAAACACACTCATTTAAAACAAACTGAGGCGAACTATTGGGAACTGTTGGCTCTAAATAATACACCATACAAGGGCTACTTGCGCCTGTTGGTACAGTAGATTCTTTTCGGTATATAACTAAAACATTAAATGAACTGCTACCAAAAATTTTATAATTAAAATTTTCATCAACATCCATTATACGCTTCCAATCATTAATATTCGCTCTAGGATAACCAAGCTTAATAAAGAGATCACCGTCACTGAGAGCCACAGTAGAACTAACTATATTTTGATTTCCTTTTACTAAAGATTTACTGTAAATCATTGCAGCAGCACCTTGCATCGCGGCTTTGACTCCTTGCAATGTTGCTGTTTGCGCTTCCGCTTTCAAATTAATGAACTTAGGTACTGCGGTAGCAGCCAAAATGCCTAATATGACGATAACAACAATTAACTCGATTAAGGTAAACCCTTTGGAATTCATACTACGTACCTTTAACTGCTTTAATTAAATTACTGTAACGCTAAATTAGCTTAACTTTACCAATAAATACTATGTTGTTAGCTTAATCTAATTGACATAATTAATCTAAAAATATATTACGATTTATCTAAGTGGTGAATTTATTTAGGGAGCATCACTTAGTAACTCGCATTTACTTTACTAATCATTAGCGCAAAAAAAAGGAGAGCATAGCTCTCCTTTAAGTAAGACTTAAAACTCTAACAATCAGTAAGTGTTGCTGTAATTACTGGTGGTGTTTCTGGGTCTGATGCATTGGCATACGATATTTGACAGCTAGCTGGTGTTGTTGCACCACTATGCTGAAATACCGATGGAGATGCATCAGTAAATGTAATATCTGAACCAGTATCTAGCTCAAGAAGGCTACCAACACCTAAACCGTCAGTGCTGTTAGCAAGTGCCGCGGGGTAGCCATTCACCATTGCATAACTTAAAGAGCCAATTGTAATTGAGCCTGTAGCTCCCGTTTGGTTACTAACTAGCGCTTTTGCGTGCGCTAAATTAACCGCACTATTAATGCTACCTTGAACACCTTCCATAACTGAACGTCTAGCATCACCGGTTAAATCGATAAATTTTGGCGCAGCTGTTGCAGCAAGAATACCTAAAATTACGATCACAACGACTAATTCTATTAAAGTAAAACCTTTTTGAGTACTAAAATTATTACTTGTTAACTTCTTCATAACGTAAACCTTTATTTTAAAAAATTAATTATTGTTAATATAAACAACGACCGAACTATCTGCAGGTTGGTAAGTAAAACTATTACCAGTGGTAGTTGCTGTGCCTGGGTCAGTAAAGTTATTACCGGTTTTATTCAATGTTTCCTTTAAATAAAAGTGACATAGTGTTGTTGCGCCTGTACCTGATTTAGCAGATAAGTAATCTATGCTACTATCACTATTCAACGTTGCTATAGCGTTAGTGATACGAGGTGGTTGTTGAAAAATATTTTGCCAAATATCAATACAGTTGGCTGAAGTAAAGTCACCGCCTAATGTAGCGCCAGTGCCACCACCCGCAACTGAAGATACAACATACCCTGGACGAACACCGGTAGCTTCCGTTGTAAGAACCAATATCGAACCATCATAATCTACCGAATTTTGACTATTTGAATCCTTTGGGCGACCTTCAGCCTCCCATTGTGCTCGGGCTAATGAAACTGCAGTTGCAAAACCACCTGCCATGCCTTCAATGTTAGCTTGCTTTGCTTGATCAGTTAGATCGAGGAACTTAGGAATAGCGGTAACCGCTAAAAAACCTAAAATCACCACAACAATAACTAATTCTATGAGGGTAAAACCTGACTGCTTATTCATAACAACCCCTTAACAATTATATTAATTTGATTCTAACAACGAAATACTAGTGAAGTCACTTACTTAGTCACTTTATTTCATCTTAAAAGCTTAACATAGCAAAATACTCTATGGTCAGAGAAATTCAATATGCCATTTTAACCTCACTAACTTTCCCAATACTTTGATAATAAATGAAATATTCACCACTAGGCAAGCTGTATTGACAGTATTGCACAACTTCATTTTTATGTTCAACCAAAACAGCGCCAATAGGTTGCTTCATATATAATAAAGGTGCTTCCATAACAAATTGCCAAATTTGCTGACATACCAATAGCTCATTTTCTGGCTCTATCCAGCCTTTTTTGTTCATCGGCACCTTTATCATACGACTTCCATCAGGCTGAATATTACTACTCTCAATTATGATGTAATTAGGCTTTTGATCCATGAACCATTGCGCACGAATTCCATTAATTCTGGCTGAAAATACTTGCGCTAACGTTTCAAAACCAGCATGTGTTAACTGCTCTTGTTGTTTAAAAAAATAAAAGATAAAACTCGCCATTAACGAAGCGACTAAAACCACAACAACAAGCGTTTCAGTTAACGACTTCTCACTTTTTTCGGCCACTTGTAGCGATGTCATGATATTTTCCCACAAGAATTAAACATAACTATTTACCTTGAAATGCTGACATCATATTCCACATTGGGCTAAATATACCCAGCGCTAACACAAGCACCATAGCGGCCACAATCGCAATCATGATAGGTTCAATTCTGGCGGTTAATGTACTGAGTTCATAATCAACTTCTCGTTCATAATAATCACCAACTTCTGCTAACAACTCATCTACACGGCCTGTTTCTTCACCAACCGCAATCATTTGCAGTACTAACGGGGTGAATAATGTACTGGTAACCGCTGAGCGCAATAAACTTTCACCACTTTCAATACTGCCTCGCATGGCCATGATTTTTTCTCGCATATAGGTATTATCGACAGCATCAGCAACAAGCGACAATCCTGAGGTCATTGGCACACCTGCCCTTAAGATAATAGCAAAGCTATGAGCAAAACGTGACAAAATAGAGCGCTCTATTACCCCGCCTACAACGGGTAGTTTTAATTTTCTTTTATCCCATAAGTACATACCAGAAGGTGTTCTCAAGTAGTTTCTTAAAGAGAAATAACCAACAACACTAGCAATCAGCATATGAGGCCAATAATCTAGAAAAAAGTTTGAGCTACCAATCAACATTTTTGTCGCCCAAGGTAAATCAGCGCCCAATTTGCTAAACATATTAGCAAAAGTTGGAATAACAAAAATATTCAAAATAACTAAAGCAGCAACTAACGCAATTAAAACAAAACTAGGGTAGCGCAATGCTGTTTTTATGCGTTTACGGGTTTCTTGTTCACGCTCAAAATAGCCTGCAAGCTTTAAAAATGCATCATCAAGGTTACCCGTGTTTTCACCCACATGAACCAAAGAGACAAATAAAGGCGTGAATATTTTCGGGTGTTTATGCAAGGTAGTTGAAAGCGGAAAACCGCCTTCTAACTGTGAAGAAATGTCATTTAATGCTGACTTTAGCTTCACTGAAGTACTCGATTCAGCCATACCTTTAATGGCTCTTAAAATAGGCACACCTGACTTAACTAGAGCATACATTTGTCGACAAAAAACGATTAAATCATCAAGTGTTACTTGATTAAAGCCAAGCAGATCGTTTAAGTCGATATTTTGAGAAGCCACAGCATCTGTTGCTTTACTGGCGCTTTCAATTGATATTGGAATAATGCGCTTACGAGATAATTGCTCGGCAACCATAGTAGAGTCTGCCGCTTCAATAGCGCCTTTAACTTGGGTACCGCTGGCATCTCGCCCAATATAATTAAATGCTGGCATAATGTTATTGCTTATCCTGTGACGTCAATTGTTTCTACTAACCTAAGTACTTCTTCAACACTGGTAACTCCTAGCTTAGCATAGTCAAATGCTGCTAATGCTAAAGGTCTAAATTCAGGATGCTGTTTAGCGGCTTGAGTGAAAGCCTCGGTATCGTCACGTTTTAAAGCGGCCATCATCGGCTCATTCATTTCTAATAACTCAAAAACACCAATACGGCCTTTATAACCACTGTATTGACATGTTTGACAACCGCGTCCATGACTGAATTCAATTGCTTTAACATCTTCATCAACTAAATTTGATAACCACATCAACTCTTGATCATCAGGTTGATAAACTTGGCGACAGCTATCACACACTTTACGCACCAATCGTTGGGCAATAATTGCTCGCAATGAACTCCCGACTAAGAAACCTGCTGCGCCCATATCTAATAGACGCAAAGCACTGGTAATTGCGTCATTTGTATGTAGCGTTGATAACACTAAGTGACCGGTTAATGCGCCTCGCAAACCTATTTCTACGGTTTCTTTGTCTCGCATTTCACCTACCATCAAAATGTCAGGATCTTGTCGTAAAGCGGTACGTAATACACTAGAAAAGGTGAGGTTAATTTTACTGTTAATTTGTACCTGATTAACTCGTGGCAAACGATACTCTACAGGGTCTTCAACTGTAATAATTTTCTTAGTTGATTTATTAAGTTCACTTAATGCTGCATATAAGGTGGTTGTTTTACCACTACCGGTAGGACCTGTAACTAACACCATGCCATGTGGGCGTGATATTTGATGACGAATACGTTTCACAAAATGTTCAGGCATACCCGTTTCGTCTAACGACAATAAACCTGCTGACTGATCAAGCAAACGCATAACCACAGACTCACCGTATTGCACGGGCATTGTAGACATACGAACATCAATATTATGACCATTGATTTTCAAGTTAAATCGGCCATCTTGAGGTAAACGTTTCTCAGATATATCTAAACCTGCCATCAGTTTTAAGCGTAAAACCATCGCTGAGGCAATTTTATTCTCTTTTAAAATATTTTCTTGTAAAACACCATCAATACGTTGTCGAATACGTAAGGCTTTTTCATCTGGTTCAATGTGAACATCAGATGCACGCATTTGCACAGCATCTTCGAAGACTGATTGTAATAACTTCCCAACCGTTGCATCTCCGCCTTCTTCTAGAAAGTTATTTGATAAATCAAAGTCGCTACTTTGATCGTATTCTTCTTCAAGTTGGCTAGCAAAAGATTCAATATCAGCAGTACGACGATATAAACCATCAAAGGCATTAAAAAGCTGCGATTCCATTACAACCGCAAGTTTCAACCGTTTTGGCGCTAACATCTGTTCAAGCTGATCGAGTGCACTTAAATCTGCCGGATCACTCATACCAATAAGTACAGAGTCGCCTTGATCTTCTATAATAATAGCGCGCAAACGTCGTGCGTGAACTTCAGGTAATAACAAAGCAACTTCAGAAGAAATTCTGCGCTGACTTATATCTAAAAATGGTACATCAAGTTGTTGGGCAAAAAACTCTAACAATTGACGTTCACTAATATGCCCTAACTCAATTAAGGTATCGCCAAGCTTTCTACCACTGGTTTTTTGGCTATTTAACGCCTGCATAAGTTGTTCATTACTAATAATGTGTTCGTGAACAAGTAAATCGCCCAAACGCATTTTTAATTTAGGTGCTGCCATATTATTCTCCTAACTCTATCAGGCGCTGTTGAGCAAACTGCATCGCACTTGTTGATAAATTATTACGTGCTATAGATTGTTTGTATGCATCTCTTGCAGGTACAAACTTTCCAAGACTATCTAATGAAACTGCTACACCTAACCACCATCGACCAACGTCTGGTTGCAGTGATATCAGTTGGCGATATGCAAAAATGGCATCTTCGTGTTCGTTTAACTCTGCAGACACATTAGCTAACAACGTTTGTACTTCTGAACTATTACTACGACTTACCGGCTTTAAAATGTTATATGCGGGTCTTGCTTGACCTTGTTCATAGTAAATCCTAGCACTCATCAAGCGCATTTCCTCTGCTTGCGGCTCTAAGGCAATACCTTGCGACAACAAGTTAATTGCATCTTGATAATATTTTTTTCCATACCACAAAGCGGCAAGTTGTTTACGCGCGGTTTCATGAGTTGGCATTACCATTAATATTTCTTCAAATAACGACTCAGCTTTAGCAATATCATTGCGTTCCATTGCTTTTTCAGCTTGAGAAATTTTATTGGCTGCTAACGCTTTTGGTGATAATTGTGTACGTGAAATGGTTAAGCTTGATTTAACTTTAACTGGCATCGATACACTCAAGCTTTCAGGTTGAACAGCTTTTTTAATTGTCTCAAGCGGTGCTACGATAACAGCCGTGTCATCTTTTTCTAGTATCCTGGCTTCTAAATAATTTGAGTTATTTGAGTTATTTACATTTGCTACTTCGCTTGAGCTTTTAGTGACAAAGGTATTACTTTTGTCACTAATCTCAGTTGCTATGGTATCGGGTATCACTTGTATACTGTGATTTATTTCAACTACAGACTCAGTTGTTTTTGTCTGATTTGAAGGCTTAAGTACAGGCTCTTTATTAACGTTAGTGTCAAAATTTGACTTGGCTATTGTCGTATTAGGCTGAACGGTAAATGCCTTTTTTTGTTGTGCCTGTAATTTTAATTGTGTGTTCTCACTGTAAAGTTGCCAGCCGAACATACCAATAATATTTATGATTACAATAACAGCAACAGTAATCAGTATAATTTTTGTTGTTGAATTTTTCACTGTTACCGGCACAGAAACGTTAGCATTATCTTGTTGTTCACTTTGACGTTTGTCTAAGTCCTTTAACATTTGGTTTATTACACTCATACTAGCAACCCAAAAATATCCCATGAAAAGTACAAACCAACAAAAATTGCAACGAGCAACAGGCTAAATAAATAAACCTTTTTCGACGAGCTTAGTTGCAAACCTTCGGTATCTTGTATTGCAGAATTTAAATGCTTTTTGGTCAATACATAACTACCTTGACCATAGCCCAGCATTAACATTTTATGACAAATAATATTAACCAATCTAGGGATACCACCACTGATTTTAGCGACTTTATGGGCTAATGAATGGCTAAACAAATTAACGCCCTTATGACCAGCAACTTGTAATCTATGTTGAATATAATAATCAACTTCACGAGCGTTCATTGCACGTAGTTTATAAGAAAATGTGATGCGTTGTTTTAACTGCCTAAACGCTTTTTCGGCTAATCTTTCATCTAATTCTGGTTGAGCAAATAAAACCACTTGTAATAATTTTCGAGTTTCAGTTTCAAGATTAGTAAACAACCTTAATGCTTCAAGGCTTTCAGAAGGTAAAGCTTGTGCTTCATCAAGAATTAGCACGACAGAATGACCTCTAATATGTAATTCCAATAATCTTTGCTGAATACGTTGAGTTAGCAGTTGTAGCGACATGCTTTGGGCTTGTTTTACACCTAACTCAACCGCTACCGCACGTCGTAATTCATCAGGTTTCAAATACGGATTTGGAATATAAGCAGTGACAAAGTGCTCTGGAATTTCATTCAGTAACTTTCGACACAACAAGGTTTTACCCGTGCCGACTTCACCGACAACCTTGATAAAACCTTCACCTGTTTTTAACGCTGTAAGTAGTACCGCAAGAGCCTCATTGTGAGACTCTAACCCCAAATAAAAACTGGTATTTGGGGTCAGGGTAAATGGGAGTTCCCTTAAACCAAAATGGTACAAATACATAAGTTACAACTTAATTATTGCTTGTGCTTGCATCTGCATCTTCTGGAAACCACTGCTTTAACAATGCACGTGCATCTTGTAACTGATTTTTCCAAGTATCATGGCCAATCACAACAGGCTTCAGCAAAATAACGAGTTCTTTCTTTTGAACAGATTCACTCTTGCTCTTAAACAATGCCCCCATAATAGGAATATCACCGAAGAAAGGTGTTTTAGATTCTATGTCAACTTTGCGTGTTTCTATCAGACCACCAATAACCACAATTTCGCCTGATCTTGCGCGAATAATAGTATCCGACTCTCTGACGCTACTTTGTGCTAGTGGCAATATAATATCTTGGTCGCTTAATCTAATAGTTTTAGTTTGCTCATCCGTTATCGTCACTGAAGGGTGAATGTGTAAAATAACTTCACCATTTGCATCAATTTGTGGCGTTACATCAAGAGCTATACCTGAGAAGAAAGGTGTTAAATCAATTTCTGGTGTGGTCGTGGTTGAAGTCCCTGTTGTGGTTGTGCTGGAAACATCGGTAACGAAATATTCATCTTCACCCACTTTAATAATGGCTTTTTGATTGTTTGTCGCCGTTATTCTTGGGCTAGAAAGCACTTGCACATTACCTTGAGTAGACAATAAGTCAATTACACCGCTGAAGTCTTTATTCAAGAAGCTTAGGCTTGTTACACCGCCAATTGCAGAAGAAATAGTATTACCGACAATGTTACCAGTTGTTGAAAAACCAATATCAGTGCTTTCGATATGCCCCAATACTTGGTCCCACTTCACGCCCTGTTGGTAATCATCATTTAAGGTGACTTCCATAATTTTAGCTTCAATAATAACCTGACGGCGTAGGTGCTCTTCAGTACTTCCAATAAAGCGTTTTACAGCAGCTATTTCACCAGGCAATGCTTTAATAGTAACTAGGCCTGCTTGAGGAGAAACAATAACAGATCGGCCATCTTCATCGCCAACCAAGGCGGTAAGTGTTTCTTTTAATTCAGACCAAAAATCAGACTCATTTTCGGTATAAATATTTACACCGCTACTACTGTTTTGATTACTGTTACCATTTTGTCCGTTGCTACTGCCGCCACTATTATTATTGTTGTTACTGTTGTTATTGTTGCTTGAATTACTACTGTTAGGATCATTTTCAGAAACACCACCAGAGTTAATGCTGGTACTAGAAATACCACGGCGCTTTACGTACAAGTAATCTAAAGGAATAGTTTCAGTACGAATGCCTGCAGGATAAACTTGAATAACTCGACCTTCTCGACGAATATCATAACCATAAAGCGACTCAACCACGTCAAGCGCCTCATCTAAGGTAACGTTTTTTAAATTCAACGTGATATTACCGCTAACATCCGGATGAACCGCAATACTGTATGAAGAGTCATCAACAATTGCAGCAAAAAATTGATCTGCTGCCACACCGCTAGCTGCTATTTCTAAACGTTTTTCTGCCAATAGGCCATGACGAGCTTGTTGAATTTCTTTTTGCATAAGCTCTTGGCGAACAGAGTTTGGTAAAGCTTGCAGTGGCTTAGGTGCGGTTGGTTGTTCCGCTTGCGCAATGGCTTTATCTAATGCTTGTGTTACATCCGTTGGTGGTTTCGGCGCTGACTGACAACCTACGAGTGCGATAACCGCTGAGCAGCATAATAATTTCATTTGGTGCTTTTTATTTGTAATTTTTTTATTCATTTTGAGTTCGCTATTACACCTGAAAATAATGATAATTCCATTCTACCCTGTGGTGAATCTAACACCACCCCATTCTTACTAATTGTAATCAAGTTAAAGCCATTGTATTTATCACCAACATTAAGTACCTGGCCATTGATAATTGCTTTTCTTTTATTATTGCTTTCGATAATTGACTGTAAAACTAAAGTGGTACTTTTTTCATTGCTATTGGCGGATGCTATCGCGCCAAAAGGTCTGGTTGGATCAGTTTGCTGACTATTTACATAGTTGGACACAAATAGTAAGCATAAAACGAACATGACTTTATACACCGATAAACTCCTGTGATGTGCTTAAACTATAGATTTCAATTTCAAGTTCGCTCACTGGATACGTTTTTAATTGATAATCAAATTCTTGCCAAAAAAACTTCCAAGATAAACTTTCTAATTGGGTTAAGTAATCTTTTAATTCAAAATATTGACCTTGAAGCTTAATTTTTATCCCATGTCGATATAAACGTAATTGCTTCGGCGGCGACTTTTTAGGACTGGCGTTAACTGACGTTATGCTATCTTTTTCATCCGTTTTATCGGCTTCAGCTTTGTTTTCAGTTACAGGCGTTGCCGGCATCACTTCAAATGAAAGTAATTTAACGCCCTTTTGTAATTTGAGTAATTTGATCAAGGCGTAACGCATTTGAATGGGGTCAATTAAGTCTGAGGTTAATTCAAGTAATTTTTCGTCAACATCTCCCAGCTTAGCCTGATATTGAGATAACTCTTTTTGTAAGGCAATATTTGGGTCTTCACGCAACGCCTGCTCTAAAATTTGAATAGAATTGCTTTTATTTTCGTTATCTTGTTTGGCTATAGTTACTTGGTCACTTAAATGTTCAATGTTTTGAATAGGCTCATCTAAAAATAAACTATATAAAATAAAAACGATGGCCACTAAGCCTGACGCTATAATTAAATACTGCTCTCGAGGTGTCGTATTATTGAATTTTTCACTATAAGTTAACCACTGCGACATAACTCTACTCTCCTTTAGTTGGTGCAGAGCTAACAACGAACTCAGTTAGTTTTTGCTCATTTTCAGTTAAAGAAAAATTAATAAAGCGTTTGCCTGAAAGGAATGTTGATGATTCAAAGCCAGAAAGCCAATGAGGAACTGCATCTGGTGTTCTAGCAATTCCCGAAAAGGTCATATTCCCATTGCCAATACTAACTCTTTGTAAACTAATATTTTTGTCATGTAATGCAGCTAACTCTATCATCGCACTTGAAAAGCCAGCACTATAGGTTTTTGTTGGATCGGTTAACTGCTTATGTAAATGCTCTTTATTGGCAATCACAAGCTTAATTGTATTTAGCTGTGCGAGTAATTTAGAATCTTGACGATTATTACTAATAGCAGACTCTAAACTCTTTAATTCTGTTGTTTTAGCAGTATTGATTGAATTAACGCTTTCAAACTCAGCTTTAACATTATTGACCTGCAATTGAACAATAAATATTATGCCGAGCATTACCACCAAAGTTATACCCCATACTGCGACAACACGATTTAGTGACCATAACGCTTTTGTTGGTAACAGGCCAGCCTGCAATAAGTTGATTGAATGTTTAGCCATTTTAATTTGGCTCCATAAAGTTTAACTGTGTAGCCCCAACAGCTACAGCACTACCTCGAAAGTTTTCAAGCGAAGTAGCCATAGCAAACAACTTAACTTCTACATTGGTGTTCTCTGCCAATTTACGTGCTAAAAAAGCTTCTTGTTCAACGGGCAGTAAAATTTCAATCGCTTTAATAGGAGCTTGCTTTAATTGTCGTTCAAAGTAGTCGGTAGAGCGTTGAATTTCTAAGCTTAAAGCGTCTATAACACCCATGCTTAATTCGTCTTCAGTTTTAGTGGCAATTTGAGCAAAACCGCGTAAGCGTCGACTAAAGAAAAGCTGTCCGTTCTTAACAATTAACAGGTTTATTTCTTCATTAGGTTGTTGGCAAACGAGTAAAACGGCATCTTGTTGTATGGGGAGTAAACTGGCAAAAGCAAATTCTTCAGTAGTAATACAGCCAATGCTTAAGTTTTCACCGCTAATGGTTGCTACCAATTCAATCAAGTCATTTTTAGGGACACATACAACGTTAATTTTTTCATGTCCACCGGCAAGTGTTGGACCATCAAAATAATCTAAAATCATATTTTCCGGTGAAATACTGACCAGGTCTTTAATTTGCCATTTTAATGCTGCATTCATTTCAGCGTCTGGTACTTTGGGTTTATCTACTTGAACTATTTGTGAATGGGCATGTGTTAGCACCAATTGACATTGGCCTGAAAACGATTGAGTACTCAGTAATTTTTTCAGCGCATTAACGACTGAATTACCTTTGTTTTCAACAACCTTACTCTTAATGCCATTGCTTTTTTTAGCAAAATAGCTAATTGAATGCTGTCGTAAAGCGACACCAATTAATTCAGTTGATTTCACTGATGAGAAAATATTTTTGATCCGTGTAATAATTGTCATTAAGCGATATTATTATCTTAGTTATCTTTGACCATAAAGCCATTATCGCTGATTCTCTTTTCGGTGCAAGTGTTTTAATTACTTCATTATTTTGAGTTACAAAACTTATGTCTACTTTCTCAGTTTTACAAACGATTACTCATCCAGTTTTTACTCAACATAAATTAAATGTACAAATTAAACGTGACGATCTTATTCATAATATTATTTCAGGTAATAAATGGCGTAAATTAAAACACAACATACTGCACGCTAAATCTATTGGCGCTAAAGGCGTTATTACTTTTGGAGGCTGTTTTTCCAATCATATTCATGCTTGTGCATTTGCCTGTTTTGACCATGGCTTACCTGTTATTGGCATTATACGAGGCGAGGAAAGTAGTCAGAATAATTACACTTTAGCGTGGGCAAAACATTGGAACATGCAATTAAAATTTGTTGACCGAAAGACCTATCGCATGCGAGATGATGAAACTTACTTAAAGCAATTGCAGCAACAATACCCAGATCATTTTATTATCCCTGAAGGGGGAAGTAATGCATTGGCGCTATGTGGTGTCAGTGAAGTTATTGAAGAGCTAAGCCAGCAAAGTGAGTTTGATACACTTATGACACCCGTTGGCAGTGGCGGAACCCTTGCTGGCCTTATAATGGGTGACAAATGTAAACACAACTTACTAGGGATTGCTGTTCTAAAACAACAACATTATTTAGAGCAAGCGGTGCTTTCATTATTACCTAATCAAATAAAGCAAAGTAGTAATTGGCGCATAGCACATGAATTTCACCGAGGAGGGTATGCCAAATTCAGCCAAATTGATGCTGACAGAATTCGTGCTTTTAGTCATATAGTTGGCATAGACTTTGAGCCGATATATTCAGGTAAAATGATTTTAGCGCTGCTAGACCTGATAGAGTCAGGTTACTTTCCTGAGCATCACCGAATTGTATTATTACACACAGGTGGTCTACAAGGTTTAGCAGGGATGTTCGAACGTGGCTTACTTAACCAAGATGAATGGCCTTTGCTACCTGCGCCACCGGTTCGGTAAAAAAGTGTCCTTGGCCTCCTTTTACACCAAGTTGTAACAGTGTTCGCCACTCCGACTTGTTTTCAACACCTAACGCATACACCGGCATATTTTTCGCTTCTGCTAGTTTTTTTAAACTTTGGATAAACACCTGGTTTTCCACTTTTTTATCTATATCTATCACAATACTTCGATGTAACTTCATCGCATATATTGGATATACATTAATATAGTGAGCGCTTACTACGTACTGCCCAACTTTATCAGCAATAATTTTCACACCGGCAATATGTAAAGTAGTTAACGTCGAAGCTAACTCAGATATATGACTGACTAATTGGTACTCGCTTATTTCAATCATTAGCTTATCTTTAACCGCAGGAAACTGTTGCGCTATTGCTATAAATTTATCAGCAAACCCTGCTGAAAGTAGTGAGTCTATAGAAACATTAATACTGCAACTGTATTGCTGATCTTGTTCATGTGCTAAAACACGACATACCTGTTCAAGAATAAGTAAATCTATTTGAACGGTTAAGCCACACTTTTTAGCCATGGGAAAGAAAACGCGCGCATTTATCAGAGCACCGTTTTTATCCCTAACCTTAGATAAAACTTCATGATGCAAAACTTCTGCATTATCGCTCGCAATAACAGGCTGAAAAAAAATAACAAACCTATTACCTTGTATCGCGGCATTAAGAAAAGTTCGCCACTTGAGTGAGCCTTTTGCTTTTACGGCTGCTAACTCTCCAGCTTCAAACATAAACCACTGCGATGGCCCTTGTAACTGTGCTGAGCGCAGTGCCATATCCGCCTCTGACATTATCTGATAAGGCACCTGATCATGACCAAAATAGCTAATACCAATATGAACAAACTCTTCTTGGCTAATTCCTACAGGTTTGACGACTGTTTGAAAATTTTTGATTAACCTCCCTGCTAACTGTTCAACTTCTTGCACAAAAAAATTGGGAAGTAATAGGGATAATTCATAATCACTATGTCGTGCAAGAAAATAGCTAGGTTGCCCTTGTAGTCTATTTTTAGTGACTTGAATTAAGGTTAATAAAAGTGATAAAGCCTGTTGATAGCCATGCAGGTTTTGCACCTGTCTCTTATACACATCTGACGCTGCCGAC
>OMOM01000265.1_pt1 | contig 33005 bp, 29 predicted proteins | sample 1646501 | NCBI WGS metagenome assembly OMOM01 (sample SAMN05416802, study PRJEB24817) | seawater metagenome | isolation source: Sea water | place: Canada:Atlantic | collected 2013-07
TCTACACCTCTCTATTCGTCGGCAGCGTCAGATGTGTATAAGAGACAGCATTTAGATATGGAAGTCGCTTTCATTTCAGAGTTTGTTGGTAATGACCGCGTATTCAAATTAGTCGATAAGCAAACTTCAAGCTCAACAGTCTGCGTTGGAAATTCAGACGTGATTAAAGAAACTTATTGCCAAAAAATTGCTGATAATCAACTAGACCCCATAATCACTGATACTAAAGCTAACCCAATAACGAATGTCATGCCGATAACAAAGGAATTGAACATTGGTTGTTATATTGGCGTTCCTATCGTTCTTTCTGATGGAGGGATGTACGGGACATTTTGTTGCTATAAGTCGCATCCCGATGACAGTTTAAATGGCAGAGATTTAACTTTTTTAACACTGATCTCAGAAGTTGCCGCTGAGCTTATTGAAAAAAATGTTCAATTTGAAATGTTAAACAAAGATGCCAAGCTAGCTATTGAAAACGTTATTAAAACTAATGGTATCGATATTTATTTTCAACCAATCTTTAGCTTAAACACTAATAAAATTTCAGGTTTTGAAGCCCTTTCACGCTTTACTTCGATACCTTATAGAACACCAGATATTTGGTTTAACGAGGCGGCTCAACTAGGCCTGGGTGAACCACTGGAAATGCTTGCAATACAAAATACGCTCGATTATATAGACAAGTTTGATAAAGCGACTTATATATCAATTAATACAGCTCCTGAACATATCTTATCAGGTGCCATAGCAAGGGTTTTTGAACAAGTTGATTGTAATCAAATAGTGTTAGAATTAACTGAGCATACTCAGGTATTAGATTACCCCGCAATGCGCGAGGCTTTGAAACCACTACGTATTAAAGGCATGCGTTTAGCTATTGATGATGCAGGCGCTGGTTTTTCATCATTTCAACATATATTAGAGCTTGAAGCGGATATCATTAAACTTGATATTAGCCTAACGCAAAATATAAATAAGGAGAGAAGTAAATACCTTTTGGCTAAGGCTTTATGTGGTTTTGCTAAGGCGATTAACTGTATTATTCTTGCTGAGGGTGTTGAAACACAAGATGAACTCGATACACTGAGGGTGCTAGGTGTTGATAAAGTGCAAGGCTACCTGCTGGGTCGCCCAGCGCCATTTGAAGACGTTGTAAAGTATCAAACCACAACACTTTTAAATAAGCTTTCTGAGTAATTATCAACGTTTAAATAAATTTTGCTGCTTGCTACTGATTATTGTGCAACCCGCTTCAGCTAAATTTTTGTGGAAATATATAATAGCTCTTTTAGCCATATATATTATTCGACATTATCAATGTCTCTGTTATGTAACTAAAGGGTATTAATGTAAATACTTTAATACCCGAAAGTTTAAACTAACCAATAAGTAATGGTTTGTCGCTTAGATAAAAGCAAAAGCATCAGCATACATATGCTCTATTAATGCACCTTGCTCAACAAAATCGCCACGTACAACCGCAACCATTTCAAAGCGGCCAGCTAAATAGATATCATAATCAACTAAGTTATTAACATCATCCATTACCGCTTTATGTACCATGCCTGAACGACCTTGCCAATCAGCACTGGGCGCTTCAATCACTGGAATAAATTTACCATTAGTGAGTTTATTAATCATAGCGGCTGTTTGCTCTAACTCATAACACGCACTCGTGTCACGTAAGCCCCAATAAACAATTACCTCTCGTTGAGAGTTCTGCAAAGCTAGATGCTCAAACATAGACTTCACATAAGAAAACCCGGTACCACCTGCAATAAGTAGTAGTGGGCGCTCACTATTTTCGCGTAACTGTGCATTACCAAAAGGCATTTCTACAGTAACTTCAGTATTAGCTTTTATGTGTTCTATCACTTGCATTGGATAACTGTCCGAGCCAAAAGCACCAATTTGTAATTCTATTAGTTCAGCGCCAGGGGCACTGGCAATTGAAAAAGGACGTTTATCTTCGTCACTCATTACAAAGTTTAAATACTGTCCGGCAGAGAAATCAACAGGCATGTTAGGCTTTAGAAGCGCCTTATAAACATGCTCCGTCAATGGTGTTAACGACGCTACCTGACATGTGATCACTTTCATTTATTCTTTACCTTATTACTGCATGCTGACTATATTAGCCGCATTTTTAATGTGAATTTTTGGTCTCGTTTGAGATATTAAGTTCATCCCAAATCTCGTCAACTTGATCTTTAATTTCCTGCGTCATCTCTATGGGTTCGCCCCACTCACGATTCGTTTCGCCAGGCCATTTATTCGTCGCATCTAAGCCCATTTTTGAACCTAAGCCTGAAACAGGTGACGCAAAATCTAAATAATCTATCGGTGTGTTTTCAATTAACACGGTATCGCGACTTGGATCCATGCGCGTTGTCATTGCCCAAATAACATCTTGCCAGTCCCGTGCATTAATATCATCGTCACACACAATAACAAACTTGGTGTACATAAATTGACGTAAAAACGACCAAACACCCATCATCACACGCTTAGCATGACCTGCATATTGCTTTTTAATGGTCACTACCGCTAGACGATATGAACACCCTTCTGGTGGCAAGTAAAAGTCTTGGATTTCAGGAAACTGTTTTTGCAAAATAGGGACAAACACTTCATTTAGCGCTACACCTAAAATCGCCGGTTCATCAGGCGGACGTCCCGTGTAAGTACTATGATAAATAGGATCTTTTCTATGTGTAATATGCGTTACGGTAAATACAGGAAAATCGTCAACTTCATTGTAGTAACCGGTATGATCGCCATAGGGTCCCTCCGGTGCTACTTCATCCGGGTCAATATAGCCTTCAAGTACTATTTCAGCACTCGCAGGAACCTCTAAGTCACTACTTATGCACTTAGCAACTTCTGTTTTACTACCACGCAATAAGCCCGCGAAAGCATACTCTGACAAAGTGTCTGGAACAGGCGTAACAGCTCCTAAAATGGTTGCCGGATCAGCACCAAGCGCAACAGCAACTGGATATTTTTCACCTGGAAAGGCTTTTTTAAACTCTTGAAAATCTAATGCACCACCGCGATGCGATAACCAACGCATAATCACTTTATTGCGACCTAACAATTGATTACGATAAATACCTAAATTTTGTCGTGATTTATGCGGCCCTTTCGTTACGGTTAATCCCCATGTGATCAAAGGAGCAACATCACCAGGCCAACATTTTTGTATTGGCAATTGAGTTAAATCAACTGCATCACCTTCAAGTACCACTTGCTGACATAATGGTTTTTTAATCACCTTAACCGGCATGTTAAGCACTTGCTTGTATAAAGGTATTTTACTTAAAGCATCACGGAAACCTTTCGGTGGCTCTGGCTCTTTTAATGCTGCCAACAATGTGCCTACATCACGTAAGGCTTTTACATTTTCTTGCCCCATAGCCAAAGCAACGCGATCAGGCGTACCAAATAAATTGGTTAATACTGGCATTTTGTGTGGCTTACCATTTTCGTCGATTGGGTTTTCAAATAACAATGCTGGACCGCCTTGTCTTAAGGTACGATCACTGATTTCTGTCATGGTTAAATCAGTAGAAATAGGCTGGCTAATCCGCTTGAGTTGACCTAATTTCTCTAGTTGAGAGATAAAATCTCTTAAATCACTGTATTTCATATTAGAATTTGATGAAAAATTTGTCGTACATTATAACGGTAATAAGCCTAAAACCCCTAATCGATAGCAGCATCAAGTTAATAATTCTGCTTTTATCGTATCCCATTTCAATTTATCGCCGATTAATTTTATATTACCCATAAAAAATGCCAGCGAATTGCTGGCATTTTTTAAAAAGTTAATAACTAGCTTATTGACGTTTCATCGAATCAAAAAATTCGTCATTAGTTTTCGTCATAGCCAATTTATCAATCATGAATTCCATCGCGTCAATCTCACCCATTTCATGAACGATTTTACGCAGTATCCACATTTTCTGTAGTTCATCAGGCTTAGTTAAAAGCTCTTCGCGACGCGTGCCACTGCGGTTAAAGTGGATAGCAGGGAAAACACGTTTTTCAGCAATTTTGCGTGAAAGGTGTAATTCCATATTACCTGTACCTTTAAACTCTTCGTAGATAACTTCATCCATTTTAGAGCCAGTATCAACAAGCGCTGTTGCGATGATAGTTAAGCTACCACCTTCTTCGATATTACGAGCAGCACCGAAAAATCGCTTTGGACGATGTAATGCGTTCGCATCAACACCACCGGTTAATATTTTACCTGACGATGGAATAACAGTGTTGTATGCACGTGCAAGTCGAGTGATTGAATCTAATAAAATCACAACATCTTTTTTATGCTCAACTAAGCGCTTTGCTTTTTCGATAACCATTTCGGCAACTTGAACATGACGATTGGCTGGTTCGTCAAAAGTTGAAGCAATTACTTCACCCTTAACTAAGCGCTGCATTTCAGTTACTTCTTCTGGACGTTCATCAATCAGTAATACCATTAACTCCGCATCAGGGTGGTTATGCGCAATACTTTGAGCGATGTTTTGTAACAATAAGGTCTTACCCGCTTTTGGCGGAGCAACAATCAAACCACGTTGCCCTTTACCAATTGGAGATGCTAAATCTAAAACACGTGCGGTAATATCTTCGGTAGAACCATTTCCACGTTCCATTGTTAAACGGTCAGTAGGGTGAATAGGCGTTAAGTTTTCAAAAAGGATTTTATTGCGAGAGTTTTCTGGACGGTCAAAGTTTACTTCATTAACTTTTAAAAGAGCGAAGTAACGTTCGCCATCTTTTGGTGGGCGAATTTTACCGGTAATGGTATCGCCTGTTCGCATACTAAATCGACGTATCTGGCTTGGTGATACATAAATATCATCTGGGCCTGCTAAATAGGAAGAATCCGCTGAGCGTAAAAATCCAAAGCCGTCTTGTAGAATTTCTAAAACACCGCTACCAAAAATATCCTCACCACTTTTAGCGTGGGCTTTTAATATGGCAAAAATAATGTCTTGTTTGCGGTTACGAGCTAAATGCTCCAATTTCATTGATTCTGCGAGTTTAACCAGTTCGCTGATCGACTTTTCTTTAAGTTCGTTAAGATTCATATTGGGGGTTCTTAAACTATTTAGGTTGTTATGCTGTGCCGTTTGGCAATTTAGGATGTTTAAATATGGTTTTTTTTGAAATGTTCTTTCTTTAGAAAACTAAATTTAGCATTAAAAAGTAAACCAGTAAAGGATCACTTAATTGATCTTATGATAAATAATAAAAAGGTCCGATAATTCGGACCTTTTTTTATAAATTGTTATCAATAAACTCTTTTAATTGAGTTTTTGATAAAGCGCCAACTTTCGTATCGGCTACAGCACCATCTTTAAACAGTAACAAGGTAGGAATACCACGAATACCGTATTTAGGTGGGGTGTTAGAATTTTGATCAATGTTTAATTTACCGATAGTTAATTTACCAGCATATTCTTCAGCTACATCGTTTAACAATGGCGCGATCATTTTACATGGTCCACACCATTCAGCCCAAAAATCAACAAGGATTAGACCTGATGCATTGATTACATCAGTGTCAAAACTATCATCAGTTAACTGAACAATTTTATCGCTCATTTATATCTCCATTAAAGGTGGCCTATAGCCAATTGGTTAAGATTATACCTTCATCACAACTAATTACCAACTATCGTATATAACAGTTATGTGTATTAAATTTAAATCATATATAACAGTTATGTGTATTAAATTTAAAAAATCAACTAGAGCCATCATTTTATTGTCGCTTTTATGTGAATCTAATTTTTATTAATTGCGTAACCTGTTAAGCTAGCGGTATGAAAAAAACACACTTAACAGAAATAAAGTTCTCGGAACTTAAGCTCGAGCCTACCGTTGTTAGCGGCCTCGAATCTATGGGCTTTGAATATTGCACTGCAATTCAAGCAAAGTCTTTACCTATACTGATGACAGGCAAAGATATTGCCGGTCAAGCACAAACTGGCGAAGGTAAAACAATTGCCTTTTTAGCGGCAACATTTCATCACTTATTACAGAAAAAAGATGTAACCCATAATCAACCACGTGCGTTAATTATGGCACCTACACGTGAGCTTGCTATTCAAATTCATCGCGATGCGCTCGAAATGGCGAAAAGCACGGGTTTACGCCTCGGCTGTGTTTATGGCGGTGAAGGTTATGAAAGTCAGCGTTTAGAACTTGAACAAGGTGTAGATATTTTAATCGGCACTTGTGGTCGCTTACTTGATTACTTGAAACAAGGTATTTATAACCTTAGTAATATTGAAGTCGTTGTATTAGATGAAGCTGATCGTATGTTCGATCTAGGCTTTATTAAAGACATTCGCTATATGTTCAATAAAATGCCTGCTGCTACTGAACGTTTGAGCATGTTGTATTCTGCAACCTTATCATTTCGTGTTAAAGAGTTAGCTTTTGAACACATGAATGATCCTGAAAGTGTTGAAGTAGAACCTGATCAAAAAACTAATATTCGTATCAGTGAAGAATTATTTTACCCTTCTAATGAAGATAAAATGTGTTTACTACAAACACTGATTGAAGAAGACTGGCCTGACAAAGCTATTATTTTTGCCAACACTAAACATGTTTGTGAAAAAATTCATGCACACCTAGAAGCAGATAAAATTCGCGTTGGCATGCTTACGGGCGATGTTATTCAAAAGAAACGTTTGAAAATTTTAGAGCAATTTACGGCCGGTGAATTAGACGTGCTAGTTGCTACCGATGTTGCAGCCCGTGGTTTACATATTCCTGCCGTTACGCATGTATTTAACTACGACTTGCCAGACGATTGCGAAGATTATGTTCATCGTATTGGAAGAACAGGCCGAGCCGGTGCTTCTGGTCATGCTATTAGTTTAGCTTGTGAGCAATATGTTTTTAATTTGCCAGCGATTGAAACTTATATCGACCATGCATTACCGGTCAGTAAATATGATCACGAAGCATTATTAACTGACTTACCTAGACCTAAGCCACGTCCACGTCGCCATAAACCTCACAATGGTGGCCAAAATCGTAGCCGTAGTTCAAGTAATAGGCCTCAAAGGAACAGTTAGTTAATGACGACCACTTCCATGGAGACTTTATCACCTCTATATGCTGTGGTCGATTTAGGCTCTAATAGCTTCCATATGTTAATTACGCGACAACTTGCCGATAGCGTGCAAGTTGTTGACAAAGTTAAGCGTAAAGTTCGCCTTGCCGCTGGCTTGAATGAACAAAACATATTGTCTGAGCAAGCCATGGCAAAAGGCTTAGAATGTTTACGCTTTTTTGCCGAACGCTTGCAAGATATTCCTGTTCAAAACATCCGCATAGTTGCCACCGCAACGTTAAGACTCGCGAATAATCGCGCTGATTTTATTACCAAAGCCAAAGCGATATTAAACCTTCCTGTGACACTATTAAGCGGTATTGCTGAAGCGGAACATATATACCTTGGCGTAGCCCACACAAGTTCAAGTGCTAATAAACGTTTAGTGTTAGATATTGGTGGTGCCAGTACTGAGCTCATTGTTGGTCGAGGTTTTACCGTTAAAAAAGCCCATAGTCTTGATATAGGCTGCGTTACTTTTAATCAACAATACTTTCCAAATGGAACGCTTTCAGAAGAAAACTTCAAGCAAGCCATATCTGCCGCTGAACTCGCTATTTCATCTATAAAACAAGACTTTGTCGACATTGGTTGGCAATGTGTACTCGGTGGTTCAGGTACCATGCAAGCATTAGCAGAAATGCTAATTTATCAACATAAACCGAGTATTATTTCATTAGAATATCTCTATCAAGTTAAAACACAAATACTTGATTTTGATCTTATTAACAACATTAACATTGCAGGACTATCGATAGAAAGAAGTCCTGTTATTGCTAGTGGGTTAGCTATTTTAATTGCTTTGTTTCAGCAATTGTCGATCAAAGAGTTAACACTTTCTAGCGGAGCATTACGTGAAGGCTTGTTATATGAAATGCTACCTAACAGCCATAAAACCAATATTCGCCAACGCACTATCAGTTCTTTAAGCCAGCGTTTTCATATTGATCAGCTACATGCTAATAATGTAAAACGACAAATAAAAACTATATTTTCACAACTTAAATCTATTTGGTCATTACCTGACGAAAATGCATTAGCACTATTATTGGCTAGCGCTGATTTGCATGAAATAGGCTTGTTATTGGCATATAAATATCATCAGCAACATAGTGCTTATATTTTGAATCATGCTGATTTAGCTGGCTTTAGTCAATCAGATAGACAATTACTGGTTAGCTTTGTCTCGCTTTATAAAGGGGACATAAAACTCGCAATCATTGAGCAACAATCGGCGATTGATCTTGAAACGGCTAAGAAGTTATTAATTATTCTGCGTTTAGCTATAAAGTTGTGTCATCGCCGTAAAGACGATGACTGGCCAAACTATCGTGTATCGCTAAACGATCATGTATTACAGTTACATTTACCGCGAGCTTGGCTGATTGAGCACACACTGATCCATGACGAATTAAAGCAAGAGAATCACCATATTGCTAAACTCGGTTATGGTTTGAATATAATGTGCGATAAGTCAGTCGTAGATTAGACATCACGGAATGCTAAGACAAAAAACTCTTTCCAGTTAAGTTATACGCTGTTCAAGTAATAGATACTTTAAGCAAACAGCAATAATTATGAAAATTTTGAGCTAAAAAAGCCGTAATATTTTTATCACGGCATTTATATATCAGTTACTCATAAAGCATCAAATACTGTCGTACTTTATTTTTTTTGCTCTTCTTTTAACCAACGCGCAACTTGCTTAGCAAAGTAAGTTAAAATTCCGTCAGCACCCGCACGTTTAAAGGCCAATAAACCTTCCATTACGCAAGGTTTTTCCGCCAACCAACCATTTTGTATAGCAGCCATGTGCATGGCATATTCGCCACTGACTTGGTACGCATAAGTTGGTACTTGAAAAGTATCTTTTACGCGGCGAACCACGTCTAAATAAGGCATACCTGGCTTAATCATCACCATATCTGCGCCTTCATGAATATCTTGTGCGACTTCATGAAGTGCTTCGTTACTGTTCGCTGGATCCATTTGATAAGAAAACTTATTACCACCTTTAATATTACCCGCAGAACCGACCGCATCACGAAATGGACCATAATAACTCGAGGCATATTTAGCTGAATAAGCCAGTATTTTGGTATTAACATAGTGATGCGTTTCTAACATTTTTCGAATAGCGCTTATACGGCCATCCATCATATCGGAAGGAGCAACAATATCGGCACCGGCTTGGGCATGAGACAAGGCTTGTTTCACTAGAATATCTTTTGTTATATCGTTAAGCACATAGCCGTGCTCATCAATAATTCCATCTTGGCCATGAGTAGTGAAAGGGTCTAAGGCAACGTCCGTGATCACCCCTAAACTTGGAAATTTTTCTTTTACAGCGCGAACAGTTCGCTGAGCTAAACCATCAGGGTTATAGGCTTCTTCTGCCAGTAGTGATTTTTTATCTGCGGGAGTGACAGGAAAAATAGCAATGGCGGGTACGCCTAAGTCGGTTAATTCTTGACACTCTGCCAATAGTAAATCAATACTTTTGCGCTCTACTCCCGGCATTGACTCAATAATTTCACACTGGTTTTCCCCCTCTAAAACAAAAACTGGATAGATTAAATCATTAACCGTAAGTTGATGCTCAGACATTAAACGTCGTGAAAAGTCATCAGAGCGCATACGGCGCATTCTACGGGCAGGATATTGACCAAAGACGTTGTTCATACTTATTTCCTATAACAATGTAAATTTTATTCATACCAACAGAATTAATGAATCGCGCAAAATATAGAGCGATACGGCACACTAGATTTTTTTAAGATGCGCTAACTCGACAGGTTTATTTTTTCAATTGGCATAACTTGTACTTGATCTCGACCAGCGGCTTTTGCTTTATAGAGTGCTTTATCGACATACTCAAAAATAATTTCTGGTGTAATTTCTTTCTCTTGCTGATAAGTAGTAACACCACAACTTACGGTTAATTTAATAACGTTTTCATTACTATAAATCTGTTGCTGTCGTACGCTTTCACATATCTCTTGAGCTAGTGCTATAGCGCCTTTATCATCTGTTTCGGGCAGAATTAAGCAAAATTCTTCGCCACCATATCGGCAGCCGACATCAGAGCTTCTACGTAATAATGATTTAATCATACTAGCCACTTCTACAATGCATTTATCACCAGCTAAATGACCAAAGCTATCGTTTACATTCTTAAAGTGATCTATATCGACTAAGATAATACTTAATGGCGTTAAGTTACGGCGGCTACGTCTAAATTCAGCCACTATTTTTTGATCGTAATAACGACGATTATAAAGTCCTGATAACTCATCAAGAGTGTTCTTTTCTTTCAGCTCTTGATTAACCGCTTCTAATTCTTGTAAAGCTATATTTAACTCTAATGTTCTTTCTTGAACTCGGCTCTCTAATTGCTCTTGGCTTTCATCCTGCAAAATTTGTAGCTCTTTCTGTGCTAATTCAGAGGTTTTTACACTCGACATAACCTGTTGCTGAGCTAACTTTTCATCACGTAATTGACAGAAATATGTATGGCCCATCAAATACGTAACCATGATAGCCATAATCCAAAAAGCGCTCATATCTACACAGTTAATAATATGGGCAGAAAAACTCAGATAATAGAGTAAATAAGCCAAAGCATTAAAGCTTAATTGTACAATGAGGATTAATGAGAATATTTTCAGTAAATCAACGTTTACAGTCTTTTCACATTTGGTGACATACAGTAATGCAAGTAAACTAATACTGGTGGAAATTTGCGTCAATAACCAAGTATGCTTGGGGCTAAAAAGTAAACTTAAAGGCACTATCAGAGCGATAACAATTGATAAGCGCAGCAATAATTTATAACTCTTATGTTCATCTTTTTTGAGTGCAAATAACTTAATCGTAAAAATAAAAAATATAATGCTAGATAAGTTGGCGAGTAAGATACTCTCGACATTGAAGAAAAATAGGTTATTGGTCAATAATGCGAGTAATGAAATCCCCCCAGCAACTAAAATACTCAATGATTTTACCGTAAAGAATAACGCTAATGTCGCCATACTGTAACTGCGTGAAGCTTTAGCCCATGTAAAGCACATCAGGATTAAAATTAGGCTACTACCAATAAAAATATGTTGAATATGCAATTGCAACAGCACACTCGTTTTTGCCACTAAATGGGTACCATGAGCCATTACCCCAAAACTGATAAATAGTGTAATAAGACAAAAAATTAGGCTGTTAATTACGTTACGCATTGTTAGTACTTAAACTAAAAAAAGTGTCAGAGTTAAGCTTAGTTTGTTTAATTATTTCCCGCTCACTGTAATGCATTAATTCGGCTAAAACCGTTACAATATAAGGTAAATAACTGGGTTCATTTCGGCTACTTTTAGGCTTGGGACGAATATTTCTTGGCGTTAAGTAAGGCGCATCAGTTTCTATCATTAGTCTATCTAATGGAATTAAAGAAACAATATCGCGTAACTGCTGTCCTCTTCGCTCATCACAAAGCCAACCCGTAATTCCAATATACATATTAGCCGATAAACATTGTTCTAATTCTCGTTGATTACCAGTAAAACAATGAGAAACCATGGCTGGAATTCGAGAAAAATAAGGTCTTAATATTTCAAACCAAGGTTCAAAGGCATCTCTTTGATGCAAGAATAAAGGCAATTGCAGTTCTGATGCTAAGATCACTTGCTGAGTAAAAACATTTTTTTGGTTTGCTGCAGTTGAAAAGTTGCGATTAAAATCTAATCCACATTCACCAATGGCTTTAACACAGGAGTTTGCAGCTAAAACACCCAATTTGTCTTGAAAGTTTAATGCAGCGTTATCAGCATCGTGCGGGTGAATTCCAACAGTACTATATAAATAATCAGGATGTTGTTGGCAAAGTTTTATAGCCTGCTGACTTTCTTCAAGATTGGTCCCCGTAATAACCATGGCACTTACATTTGCCTGTTTAGCACGCATAAGCACTTCTTCACGGTCCTTATCAAAACGCGCATTGGTTAAGTTAACTCCAATATCAATCAAAAAATAAACTCTTTACTTAAATACATATCATCATATTCTGTGGATTTAAGCATATTGAAGGCTTCGACTATAACACCAATAATATTAATGACTGGCTTAACTAAGCAGTCAAAAAAAAACAAGATTATAAGCAAAGTTATCTGCACTATTTTACATCCTCTGGCTCTTCTGTTTCTTTGTAATAAAGCGAAGCAATAATAATGCCTAGCTCAAATAGCAACAACATAGGTACTGCCAACATGGTTTGAGAAATAATATCAGGGGGAGTTAGCAACATACCAACAATAAAGGCACCAACAACAATATAAGGGCGTTTAGTCCGTAAGCTTTCTGGGCTTGTTACGCCTGTCCAACACAATAATATGATAGCAATTGGAATTTCAAATGCTGCGCCAAAAGCAAAAAATAGTTTTAACACGAAATCTAAGTAGCTACTGATGTCCGTGGCTATAGTAACGCCATCGGGTGCGACCGATGAAAAGAATGTAAAAGCTACTGGAAATACCACATAGTAAGCAAATGCAATACCACCATAAAACAATAGCGTACTACCAAACATTAAAGGCGCAATTAAGCGCTTTTCGTTTTTATACAAACCAGGAGCAATAAATGACCATAACTGATACAAAATGTAAGGCATAGTTATAAATATTGATAAGACTATGGTCAGTTTAAATGGTGTAAAGAAAGGTGATGCTACGTCAGTAGCGATCATTTGTGTCCCTTCAGGCATCACAGCCAAAAGTGGTTGTGCAACATATTGATAAATATCTTGAGCGAAGTAGATTAACGAACAAAAAACAACGAGAACACCTAGCACGGCATGTAATAGCCGTGTTCTTAGTTCTAATAGATGATCAAATAATGTGTGGTTTTGCTTAGCAGTTGAACTCATTTAGTCTGCTTTTCATCTTTATTATCATTTAGCTTATCAATATCATCTTTAGACTTTATTGACTGTTCAGCTGTTTGATAGGGATTATTTACCATTTCTGCCGCTTCTTTTAGAGACTTTACAGAAGCCTCAATTTCTGGCGACAGATCCTTCATGCCTGATTGTTCAGCTTTTTTCAAATTTGCATGCAATTCTTGAATACGCAACTCTTCAGTGAGTTCATTTTTAACGCTTTCACTAAAGCCACGAATACTCGAGATCCAACCCCTAACAGTTCGAATTGCAACGGGCAATCGCTCTGGGCCGAGAACCACAAGGCCAATAATCGCGATTAATGATAATTCCCAAAAGCCAATATCAAACATTAGACTTTATCTTTCTCTTTTTCATCCACAGCACTCTTACTTGCTGTTTTATCACCTAAACTATCACTTGAAGTAGAGTCTTCTTCTGAAGCTTGGTCTTTTTTAGCGGGTTCATCAGAAACAGCACCTTTAAAGCCTTTGATTGCTGAACCTAAATCAGTGCCTAAATTACGTAATTTTTTAGTGCCAAATAACAACACAACAATCACTGCAATAATTAATAATTGCCAAATACTTATACCACCCATAAAAAAACTCCTATAATTTAATTGAATTCATTATAAAGTTTATAGAAATAAAATCACCAACTGATATGCTAAATGTCTAGGTAAAACAAAATTTGATAAGAATGTATTGTAAAAATCGATGTTATTGGCATTTATGCCTAGTATTTTTTTACTTTGTGTTTGCAAATTCAGCACAAGCTTTCACTTCACAAGAAGAAAAAGCGCATGTTGATCAAAAAGATGATCACTGGATGCAAGGATTGCATGAAACGGTTTCTGATTCCGTTTATCAATCTGCGCAATGGTTTGATAGCTTTTTTATCGCAAATGATAGTGAAGAACAACAAAATCCAACAACAACCGCAAAAATTCGTTTTGCCTGGTTGCCAAAAAGTCGTGACTGGAGCGAGGTAAAAACCCGCTTTCGCATACGGGTTAAGTTACCGCATTTTCAAGATAGAGTTAGTTTAGTACTCTCTGATGAAGCAGATGATCAACTCAATAACTTACCTTTAGAGTCGGCAAACACAAATTCGAGTGTTGAAGAAGAAAAATTCTCTTTAGCCTTAAACTATACCCAAGAAAAAAGAGATGATCGCTTGATGAACTATCGCTTAGGTATTTCAGGCGGTGACATATTTGTTAGAGCAAAACATAAGCGTCGTTTCGACTTGAGCCCAACACAAAGCTTCTTAGTTGAACCATCACTCTATTACTTTATTGACGAAGGTCTCGGCGCTAAGCTTTTACTCGAGTATGATTACCAGTTAAGTCAAAAATCTCAATTTCGCATTAACTACAGCATCCGAGGTTCGGCAGAGTTTAGTGGTATTCGTTGGAAACATGGATTTTACAAATTACATCAAATCAACGAAACCACAGCTTCAGTGATTAGCTTACAAGTAGAGGGTGAGCGTAACGGCGAACGAGGGTTTGTCGTTGATAATTATACTTTAGGTTATAGATATCGTTTTAATGCCCTAAGAGAGTGGCTATTTTTTGAAATAGAGCCTTTTTTAGAGTTTCCAGAAGATAAAAACTATACTACAACCCCAGGTATTGCATTACGCATCGAAGGATATTTTCATAAAGGCTAAGAGTTTCAATGTTAGTGGGTTGCTATGCTCGATACATAGCAACAACATTGTTTTCAACTTTAGCTTTTTCAATTTTTCCTGGTCGGCTAATATGATAACCCTGACCAAATTCACAACCTACATTTTGCAGCTTTTTCAACATAACTTCAGACTCAATGCCTTCAGCCACTAAACGGTAGCCAAATTTTGTACCTAATTCATGTAACGCTTTCACTAATGAAAGGTTTTTATCACTTTTGTTTATCGAACGGATAAAGCTACGGTCGAGTTTAATAAACTCAAACGGATAGTTATGTAAAAAATTAAAAGAGGATAAGCCTGCGCCGTAATCATCTAAAGCTAATTTAACACCAAACTCTTTAAGTTTTCGTAAACCCTTAAGTGCTAATTCGGTATGTCGAGAAAAAGCAGACTCGTTAAATTCCAAAATAAGTCGCTCTGGCTCTATGGTATTATTACTAATCAGTCCCATCAGCTTGGTTAATTGATTCGCTTGTATTAAATGACGTCCTGAGAGATTAATACCAATATAAGCATGTTTATATTCTTCAGATTGTTTCCACAGTTTTAGTTGCGCACAAACTTCTTCAATAACCCATGTTTCTATATCCAAAATCATACCAGTTTCTTCTGCCATAAAAAGAAACTCACTAGGTGTTAATAAGCCTTTAGTTGGATGATTCCAACGTAAAAGCACTTCAAAACCTAAAGTTTTTGTTGAGCTTAAATCTGAAATTTTTTGATAATGTAATTCAAACTCTTTGCTTTTTATTGCCTGTCTAAGCTCTTGTTCAAGTGTCATGCTGGCAATGATTTTTTCCCGCATACTATCATCAAAGAAAACGTATCGACCGCGACCTAAACTTTTTGCTTGATACATTGCCGCATCAGCGTCACGTAATATTTCATTAGCATCTTTATAGCTAACGCGACTTTGGGCGATACCTATGCTGGCATTGGAATATAAGGTATGACCGCTAAGTTCAAAGGGTTGTGCAATTGATGTGATGATACGAGTAGCAATTTCTTCAATATCATCAGGTGATTGCAACGAATCAAGTAACACGACAAACTCATCGCCACCTAATCTTGCCAAAATATCATTATCACGAACACAATCTCGTAATCTTCGTGAAATTTCAATTAAGAACTGATCACCAGCATGATGACCCAAGGTGTCATTAATCATCTTAAATCGATCTAAATCAATAAACAAAACTGCAAATCTATGATTTGGATGACGTTTTAAGTGTCGAATAGTATAGGTTAATCGATCTGAAAACATTGCACGATTGGGTAGCTCTGTTAAGGCATCGTGATGAGCTTCATGATATAAACGCGCTTCTGCTTTTCGTCTTTCTTCAATTTGCATACGCAAATTTAGGTTAGTCGCTTGCAACTCTTCTGTACGTTTATTAATAATTTTCTCAAGTGCTTCATGGCTTTGTAGCGCTTGTTGTTGAACTTTTTGTCGTATAATTTCAATCGCAATATGATGACTAACAAAGCGTAGTAACTCAAGATCTTTATTCTGATAAGCATCTTTATCTTGATAATGTTGAATGGCAATAACACCAAAAACTTCACCGTGGTCAGATAACGGTGCGGCCAAAAAAGCCTGAGGTAATTTATCTTCAGGATAAGGTTGAGTAAACGCAGATTGAGTAACTTCACCTTGCTCTGCTAATGTGTATATCATTCCATCACTCAGCAGTATCGGTTTGCCCGTTTTTATTGGCATTTCGGAAAGACCGTCACTAAGTTTACGTGTTTTTGGTTGTGCTAATTTTTCATCACAATAATAGGGAAACGCTAATTGACTTTTATCATCTGACAATATTGCAATATAAAAATTTTTGGCTGGTAAAAGTTTACTTACTTCTTGATGCAGTGCTTGATAAAACTCGTCTATATCATATGATTTAGCCGTTAGCTCAGAAATATTAAGTAATACTTGATGCGCTTTAACCGCTAACTGTCTTTCAGCAATTTCACTTTGTAATTGCAGGTTCGTTTGCGTTAATTTAACTGTGCGTTGGTGAATACTTGACGTTAATAACTCTCTACTGCGAACACGATCGATTGCTGTAACTAAATGTTCAGCAATACCTTCTAATATTTGACAATCTCTTGCAGAAAAACTTAATGCATCATCGTAACTTTGTAAGGCGATAACACCAATAATATTTCCGTTTCTTTTAAGTGGCACACCTAACCAGTCTTTAAATTCGGAGCCATACAATACAATTTCATCAGCGTTCGCAAGGTTTAATCGCATACTTTCCGAGCAATGCACTGGCTGTTGACGCAATAACACTAACCCCGAAAGGCTTTTTCGCCAATGAGTGAGATCAACTTGTTCGCATAAACCTTTTTCTAATGGGTTATGACAATGAGTTAATTGTAATTCGTCAGATGAGTTTAAAAGGGCTATATGAAAACTGTCAGTAACCAATAAGGTTTTAATTACGGATTCTAGGGCATGATAAAACGCATCCATATCAGTTACAGAACTGGCTAATTCAGACAGTTGTAATAAACCTGATTGCATGGTTTTAATTTGTCGATATTTATTAAGTAACCGCTTTAACCTAGGAAGTTGACGTACCGCTTGTGTAGTTTCCGTCGCAGGAAATACCATGGTGTAAATTCCATTTTATTATTATTAGTATTATTTTTATACGACTAGTCTAACAAAATAAAATTGATTAGCTAGACCTTAGCGTAATTTATTCAATGTCATCTATCGCATTAGGTTAATCTCTTAAGAGGTTAATGATAAAAAACACTGAAATAGCATCACTTTTTAAATAGTTCAAGCCATTAGCCAAGTGTAAGTTATTTATACAAGTTTAGATTAATTTTGAACATAAAAAAACCGGCAGAAGCCGGTTTAAAATAAATAAATTTTCGAACTATGTAGCCATTGCACCTTTTAATTTCGCCAGGGCATTTTTCTCTAATTGACGAACACGTTCAGCAGATATTTCATATTTATTCGCTAACTCTTGTAAAGTTGACTTATCATCAAGTAACCAACGAGTACGAATAATATCTTGGCTGCGATCGTCAAGACCAACTAAGGCATTACTGAGCCTTTTATTAGCATGTTGCTCCCAGTTCGAATCTTCTACTTCTGTAGCAAGATCAGATTGCTTATCTTCTAGATATTGCGCTGGAGAATATGTGCTTGCACTAGCGTTATCATCATCGTCAGTTGATAACTCAAAGGCTTGGTCCTGGTTACTCATACGAGATTCCATTTCCAAAACATCTTTAGTCGTAACACCAAGTGTTTCAGCTACGTTACTAACTTCTTCATGACTAAACCAACCTAAACGCTTTTTATTTTTACGTAAGTTAAAAAATAATTTTCGTTGTGCTTTAGTTGTAGCAACTTTAACTATGCGCCAGTTTTTTAGTACAAACTCATGAATTTCAGCTTTAATCCAGTGCACAGCAAAAGATACTAGGCGAACACCAACTTCAGGATTAAAACGTTTTACCGCTTTCATCAGTCCGATATTACCTTCCTGAATTAAATCAGCTTGTGGTAATCCATAGCCTGCATAGCCTTTAGCAACATGAATAACAAAACGAAGATGCGACATAATTAATTCTTGTGCCGCTTTTAAATCATTTTCAGAATATAAACGAGTTGCTAACTCATGCTCTTTTTCCGCCGTCAGCATTGGAATGCTATACGAAGATTGCACGTATGCTTCAATGCTGCCACTTTTAGGAACAGTTAACGCCATTGATTGCATTGATTCACTCATTTAATAACTCCTCTATCTAAATCTAATCTACTCGTGATAATAACATATTTACGCAAACCACCTCAAGATACAGATTTAGTGGTAAATAATGGGGGTGTATGACCGATCATCACGATTTTAATAAACCAACATTAGCTTAGAAGACAGAGGTAAACAACACTCTCTTTCAATTTTTTTGTCAACAAACTGTTAAACTTTGTCACCAATATAAAAATTAGCATTAATAACAAGGTGATATGCAGCCTGCAAAGACTAAAACCATAACAACTAATCTGCAGTTGGTTCAATCGCTCGTATATGTTGTCGTACAGAAATAAAGCTACCCAATAAACCTAGGCCTATCGCGGTCGACTGCAAAATAATTAATTCATTTAAAGATAAGCCTGCCAGTACAAATTGGCTTTGATATAAATCGGTTAACTGACGTAATGCGCCAGAAAGATAGCTGGCTAAAATAGCCACACAAATACTGGCGACAAAGCCACCTAATACTCCATACCATACACCAGCGTACAAGAAGGGTCGTTGTATAAAGCTGTCGGTCGCGCCCACTAATTTCATTACCGCAATCGCATCTTTTTGATGAAGGATTGCCAAGCGAATGGTATTGCCAATAATTAAAACCACTGACAAACATAATAATAGCGCGATACCAAGCACAACGTCTTCAATTAGCTCCGCCATCGCTTGTAAGCGCGTTAACCATTCTAAATCGAGTTTACCTTGGTCAACGCCACGTTCTTGCTCTAATTTAAGTAACAATTCTCGAGCAGCTTGAGCTTGGCTAAAGCGTTGTGTTGGCGTGACTAATAATGTCGCTGGTAAGGGGTTATCATCTAAATATTCTAATGCTTGACCAAAACCAGAGCTGATCTTAAATTCCGTTAATGCCTGTTCAGCCGAAATATAAACAACATTAGCTACTTCAGGGTAAAGCTGAATACGTTGTACAAGGCTTTGTGCTGCTTTATCAGGAGTCGATAGTTTTAAAAATAAAGTGATTTCAGAGGCAGAGTCCCACTGATCCGTAACCGTTTGAGTGTTTTTAACAAATAAATGTAAAGTTGCGGGTAAGGTTAAGCTAATACCTAAAACAAGCACTGTCATCACCGAGGTGAAAGGTGTGCGCCACAAATCACCTAAGCTACCTATTGCTTGTTGTAAGTGTCTTAGTACCCTATCGGTAAAGCGTGCAGTCCAGTTTAAGTGTTGGCCTTTATGGCGCGTGTCGTTAGCTGCCATTGTGTTCACCCATTGCATGTAGCCCATCAACAATACCATCGGTAATCATATGACCTTGCTTTAGGGTAAGTGTTCTATATTTCATTCGAGCTATAAGCCCTAGATCATGAGTAGCAATGAGTACACTAACACCCATATCGTTGAATTCTTCAAATAAACGGATAATATCTAACGACAATTTCGGGTCTAAATTCCCCGTCGGCTCATCGGCTAATAAAATGGGAGGCTTGTTAACAATAGCTCGTGCAATACCTACACGCTGTTGCTCTCCACCTGAAAGCATATTCGGAAAGCACTTTAATTTACTGGTTAAGTGAACTTTATCAAGCGCGGCTTCAACACGTTTACGCGTTTCTTTTTGGCTGTAACCTTCAATAATCAGGGGCAGTGCTACGTTCTCAAATACGGTGCGATCGGCTAATAGATTATGATTTTGAAATATCATGCCAATACCCCGTCGAACATAAGGTATTTGTGAGTATTTAATAGTAGATAATTCAGTGCCGTTTATTTCAATGCTTCCAGTACTGGGCTTTTCCATCATACTCATGAGCTTCAATAAAGTACTTTTACCTGCCCCAGAGTGACCCGTTAAAAACGCCATTTCACCGGGAGCAATAGTAAAGCTCACTTTTTTAAGTGCTAAAAATCCTCCTGGATAAGTTTTGCTAACGTCATTAAATCGGATCATATTAAATCTTATCTTTCTTATGCTTCGTGAGTAAATAATGCTTCGATAAAGTCATTGCCATTAAATGGTCTTAAATCGTCGATACCTTCTCCAACACCTAGATAGCGAATTGGAATAGCATGCTTGTCTGCGACAGCAAAAACAACACCGCCCTTTGCAGTACCATCGAGCTTGGTCAAGGTTAAACCTGTTAAGCCTACGGCTTCGTTAAAAAGTTTAGTTTGGCTTAGCGCATTTTGCCCTGTACCAGCATCCAGCGTTAACATCACTTCATGCGGTGCATTAACATCGAGCTTTTTCATAACACGAACAACTTTTTTAAGTTCTTCCATTAAATGACTTTTATTTTGCAAACGCCCTGCAGTATCGGCAATCAGCACATCAACACCACGTGCTTTTGCAGCACTAATAGCATCAAATATAACCGAGGCACTATCAGCACCTGTATGTTGAGCAACCACTGGAATGTCGTTGCGCTCGCCCCATACTTGTAATTGTTCAACAGCCGCCGCACGGAAAGTATCGCCCGCAGCTAACATTACCGATTTGCCTTCTGCTTGAAATTGTTTAGCTAGCTTACCAATGGTGGTAGTTTTACCCACACCATTAACGCCAACCATTAAAATGACAAAAGGGCCATTGGTTGAGTCAATTTCTAACGGCTGAGTCACCGGTTCAATAATTTTTTTAAGCTCAATCTTTAATAACTCATATAATGCTTCGGCATCTTTTAAATCACGACGAGATGCTGACTCTGTTAATGAATTGATAATTTTAGTTGTTGTTTCTACCCCCACATCGGCGAGTAATAAATGCGTTTCGAGTTCTTCGAATAATTCTTCGTCTATTTTTTTACCACTAAATAAACTGACAAGTCCGCCGCCCAAGTTTTGGCGTGTTTTTGTTAAACTTTGCTTTAAGCGAGTGAAAAAGCCAGCTTTTGGCTCTGGCTCTGGCTCTGGCTCTGGCTCTGGCTCTGGCTCTGGCTCTGCAGGAAATTCTTCAACAACAGCCCCATCAATTGCAACAACTTCCGCTAATGGTGGCACGCTAAATCCAGCAAGTGATTTTTCATCAACAGCTGCGGTGGTTGTTACCTGCGCTTCATTCTCGATGGATTGCTCAACGTCTTCAATGCCTTGTTCAACATCGCTTACAGCTTCTGAAGTCGCTTTTTCTTGTTCTTTATTACCCAGACCTAACCAGGAAAACATACCTTTTTTCTTCGACATAAATGTATTTACAATATTAGTTGGATGTATGAGTTTACTACTAAAATCATTTGACTAGAATAGGTTCAAAGGTGAACAATTCCTAAGATCAAGTTGGTATTCGTGAGTAAACAAGGATAAAATTATCGATATAGTATCACCTAACCTGCCGACAAAAAACAAAAGCTGTTTAAGTTATGAGCAAAGTCAAAAAACAATCTGATAAAAATGCCCCTAAAGGCCAAACTCGCATCATTGCAGGTCAATTTCGTGGGCGAAAATTGCCAGTATTAATGGCAGATGGTTTACGGCCAACCACTGATAGAGTGAAAGAAACCGTATTTAATTGGCTAATGCCCTATATTCAAGACGCTAATTGCTTAGATTGCTTTGCCGGGTCTGGCGGATTAGGTTTTGAAGCCATATCACGTGGTGCAAGTGCTGTAACATTAGTCGAATTAAATAAACTTGCAGCCCAGCAGTTAAAAGACAATAAAGCACTTCTCAAAGCAGATAATATTCAAGTTATTCAGCAAAATGCTTTAGATTTTTTACACAGTAACCAACAGAGTTATTCGTTAGTGTTTATTGATCCGCCTTTTAGAAAGGGCTTAGCGCAACAAACAGCTCAATTGTTAAGTGAAAAAGGTTTAACGGATGATGCCTTAATATATGTTGAGATGGAAACTGATCATAATACGCAAATAATGCCAAGCCACTGGCAACTGCTAAAAGAGAAAATTGCCGGGCAAGTTGTTTATCGACTTTATCAGAATAGTGCGGATTGAACTCAAAAGAGAGCACTGTAACTATTTTAATAATATAGCGATATAAGCCGCTATATTATTAATTTTTATAGTTAATGTGCAACAGCTTTAGGTTTTAGCATAAGATCATGAAAATCAAAGCTAAAATCTGTCGACTCAGATACCGCCTTCATAGTGACAACGTTAATGCTGCCATCTGAATTTAGTTTGAAATTCACATAAGCATCCGCTTCTAAAGTACGGTCGTCCCAGCGAACAATAAAGGTGTTGTGCTGATAATGCACTAACGTACCTTGCAATGCCGGCGTATTAGTAAACTGCATGACCAAATCATCGTTCGCTAAACTAATAATAATTTCACCATACCAATTATCAACATAGCTTTGAGCATAATGAGCGAGTGATAAAGGGGGAGTTGAATTCTTATCAATATTTGCGGCTACTTTTGCTAACTGTGTTTTTTTCTTAGTGGTTTTTTCTCGCTGTAATTTCGCATAATGTTCAACCCAATCTTTTGCAGGCAACTCAAGATATTCGGTTAAAATTTGTTGAGATAATGCGTTAAGGGCAAAGCCCGATTGCTGATTAGTTAAAATTACCATGGCTAAATTTTCTTCTGGCACCATCACCACTTTTGACACCATACCTAATATTCCTCCGGTATGTCGTACCACTTTGACCCCGTGATAATCTTTAACAAACCAACCTAAAGCATATGCATAAAAATGCGTTTTATCTTGCGCTGTTGCTTGTTGTGAAACGGGTAATAATGTACGTGCTTGCCACATCTCACGACTTTGCTGCTCACTAAAAAGTCTTAACCTTGTATCACCATCAACATCATATTGACCACGATTAAGCTGTGCTTTAAGCCATAACGACATATCATTTACACTAGATGCCACAGAGCCCGCAGAAGAAAATTGTTCTAAAAAGTTACCGCCAACAACGTTTAACTCTCCGTCTAGAGGTACATGAGCACGAGCAACATTTTTATTGTTTTTGGCAATCAAAGAAAATTTAGCTCGGGTATTATTCATTCCTAATCGATCGAAAATACGTGTTTGAATCACTTCTTGCCAAGGCTGCCCGGTTAGTTTTGCAATGATCTCTCCTGCAATAACATACATTAAGTTATCGTAAGCAAATTCACTACGAAAGCTCGATACTTGCGGTAAATACTTTAAACCTTTAATAACATCTTGGTTGGTAAGGGTAGTTTCAGGCCATATCATTAAATCGCCAGCACCTAACCCTAAACCACTGTTATGTGAGAGCAAGTCGATGATTGTAAACTCACGCGTAACATAGGCATTAGGTAGTTGAAACTCTGGAATAATATCAATAACTTTTGTTTGCCAAGTTAACTTCCTTTCATCCACTAAGCCTGCCAATAACGCCGAGGTCATCGCTTTGGTATTTGACGCTATACCGAATAAGGTATCTGCATTTACTGGTTCTTTACTGCCGTGTTTAAGCACGCCAAAGCCCTTACTTAACACCACCTCGTTATCTTTAATGATAGCGACAGCAATACCTGGCACTTGAAAAGCACTCATGACTTTATGAACAGAAGATTCAATACGCTCAATTTTATTACTATTACTAGCACTAAGCGTTTGTGCATTTACGTTCTGAAGTGTCGATAGCGCAATTAAGCCAGCACATAGCCCGATATAATTTAATTTCATCTAACTTCCTTGGTTGATTATTTGATCATTCATAAAAATCGGACACATGAAATAACTTTAAACAAGCTTTTAAAACCTAAGTCCACTTTATAATAAAGAGATTAAAGTGTGTGGCTTACATCGTCAACATCAAGTAATTCTGCTTGGTTAAAAACGGTTTGTGGCAGAATATAGTTAGCAAAACTCACTAAATCATTATTACTTAAATGCTGTTGAAATAACGACTTACTAATATATTCTTGAGGTAGATACTGACGCGTTAACTCACTAAAGTCAGTTTCGTTAACACTTAAAAGGTCAATCGACTTAGGCGCTAAAATACGTAAAAAGTCTGGCGCAAGTGCAATCAAGTTAATGTTAGCTTGGATACTGACATAACTGCTGCTCGCTTGTGGCGTAATATGGATAGTTAAGTAATGCATGTCTTTAATGGCATTAATGGAGTAACCAAAGGGTTCAAAAACAAAGTCATCCAAGGTATAACCCGCTAGAAGTCGATCTAATTGTAAAAATTCTCTAATTTCATTGGCAGCTAAACCAAGGGTAGTAAGTTTATCAGAAGCTTTTTGGCAAATTTGGTAAGCGATTAACTCGTATGATTTATCTTCTTGATGCAAATTAAAATTGGTATCTTGATTAAATATATAATTATGATGACCGTCTAATTCGCCAAATCGAAACGCTTGACCTTTGACGTATTGCCCAAGCAAAGCAATATCATCCCCAAAACTACTTAACTGGGCATGAGCGAAATATTCATTTTTTCTTTGATAAGTGATCTGCTGAATTTTACTCATCCCGACTTGTTGAATAAAATATTCAACAGAATGTACTAAACGGGTATTGCCACAGGTAATAATAAGTAGACGATCATGCCAGACAAATAAACTAGATTCCGATAGCAAAAATGCTTTACAGTCTTTATTTTCAATCGTTGATAATATTTTTGCATTACAACATTGTACAAGTGCTTGCCAAAAATTTTCTTCGAGGTCAGCCATTAATGAAATTTGCGTGGCATCAATGATAATTTCAGCTTTCTTTTCTGAACCTTCAAAAAACAATTCATTTATCCTCGGTTATCTAGCTTTCAACTAATTCGACCAAGCGTTTTATAAATCAGTAAACGCATTTGACTAGGCAGTGGTAATTTCTATACCTAGATTTGAAAGGCCTTCTTCTAATACCAAGGCTTTGGCTTTAACACAACTTGCCTTGTTTTCGCTGGCTGATGTTAAGAAGTCAAATAACTCATTTTGTGTGGCAATTTCCCACTGCATTAATGGGTGTTCACGAATTTGCTGCTCTGAGATCATTATCTCGTCTTCTTCAGGCGTTATTTCGTCAATTTGCTGAGCTAAGCTCAACTCAACATAATAGCTCACACTATTTTCTGACAACTTACTCACGTTGATAAAACCATCGCTTTCAGGGTCTTGCATTGCTTGAAACAACGACATTAATGCCATTGCACTATCAAGCGCAGGAAATACCCCTAAAAAATCAAATAATTCAGGATCAGGCACTTGTTCTTCAAGTTTTGCTATTTGGGCATCATAGTTAATTTTGCAACGGTTGGCTTTATCTAACCATTGCCAAATAAGGTCTAGCTGATTTCTCAAAATTTTAAAATTACCAAACTCGGTATGCTCTGAAAACATTTGATAATTTGGTATCATGCGCTCAAGTAACGCTGCACAAAATGCCACCTGCTGCCATTGGCTTAATTTATTAAAAGGTAGGTTTATCGACACGTAGAGTCTCGTTATTTAGATTGAAAAAGGAAGGTATTATATACCGATATACCATTAAGATGCGAGTTACATCAAGTTGCAAGCGCCCAGTTTAACCGGCATATCTTTATCCATAATGAGTTCGTTAAAACGGTGGCATTAAAAATAGGGTTTATGAACGGATAAAAGTACTGTTTACAAAAATTACACGTAGTTATCGCTTATTTGCTTAATTTTGTTATCTGCTTCTGCGCATATTCAAAGCGCAATCGATATTCAGTTAGTTTATCTTCGAGCTCATTAATTTGCTGGTCTAATTTTCGATTTAACTCAGTGTTTTCATCACGAAGATATTTTATTGTTTCACGGGCTTTATTATATTCTACTTCTTGCTTGCCTTTATTTTCTTGATGCTGCAGTCTATTTTTCGCTGTTCTTGCTCTATCTTGGTCTAACTCTGCTTTAACAGTTGTTAATTGTGTTTGTTTTTTATTTAAATCTTGCTCTATTTTTTCTACATTTTCTAAGGCCTGGGTATAAGAAAGCTCTAATTCAGAAAACTTAGCCATTGCTGTTTCTGCCTTTGTCACTTGTGCTTCGAGCTGCTGTGTTAAATCAGACGCTGTTGTATCAGCCTGTCGCTGTAACTCGGTAAGTGCTTTGTTTTTATCGGCTAAAACCTGTAGATGCCCGGTCACCACTTGTTTATGGTTTTCATCTTGCTTATCAATGGCCTGTTTGAACTTCAACTGTTCATTTTCATTTCGGCTTAACAACACATTGATTTTTTCTAGTTGGGTATGATTCTCCTGTGATAAGTCGGCAATAGTTTGCTGGCTATTTTTCGCCTCATTGACACTTTTGTCTAGGGTTTGTGTTAATTCAGCTATTTGCTTCGCTTGTTGTTCATTGTTGCTATTATGCTTGTGTTCGGACTGTTCTAAAGACGTTTTTAAATGTAAATTATCGGTGCTAAGTTTAGCGGATACTGCCTGCGATTTTTGTAATTCTAGCTCAAGTGAATTAACCGTATCCACTACTTGCAAATGCTGCTTATTAGCTGCAACTAGTTCGCCATTGGCCTCTGAAAGCTTGTTTTCAAGTGCTTGTATATTGCGTTCAGCTTCGTGAATTTGTTTAATGACCTGTTCATTATCGGCTGACAATTGCTTTAAAACGAGGGCATTTTTTTCTTGCTCATTAAGCCACTTGTCATTAATTTGTTGTTTTTCTTTCTCATATTGCTGTTGCGCAGAAACCGCATCTTGCTCAATTTGCCCTATCGTTTGCTCTAGGCTGCTCACTTTTACAGTTAAGTCACTATTTTCGTGCTCTACTTTGGTTATCGTTGCTTGCTGCTGATCAACACTTACTTGTTTATTTTTAAGCTCTTTCTGTAAAGCAGAAATTTGTTCATGTAATAAGTTTACTTGTTGCTGCTCATGGTTCAACTGCTCACTTGTTGACAGTAATTTATGCTCTTGTTCTGCTTTTAAGTACTCTAATTCACTCGATACTTGATCAAATTTAAGCTGTAAATCAGAATATTGCTGATTTTGAACCGACAGTGTTGCAGCTTTAGCCTTGTCATTTTTGGCTAATGCGTCTTTTTCTGACGTTAATTCATTCAGCGTTGTAGTCGCATTCTCGGCAGCTAAACTCACAGTTTTTAATTGTTGTTTTTGCTGCTCGTTTTCTTGATTAAGTGTCGCAACTTGTTTAACTAACTGTGAATTTTCAGCAAGCTTATCTTTTAAAATTTGTTCTGAGTCAGTTAGCTTTGCGCTGTTAAGGTTTTCTGCGTTGGTGAGTTCTTCTTGAAGTTGTGCTAATTGGCTATGCTGCGCTTTTTGCTCTGCTTTTAATATTTCAAGCTCGCTATTATTTTCTTGCTGGCTTTTCGTCGCTAATAATTGCTGTGACTGCAACTGTTCTTCAAGGGTTACATAGAGTGGATGTGTGGTAATAACTTCAGGGCTAACGTCAATATTGTCGGTGTAACTAGTGAGTAGTGCAGTGATTTTATCTTCAATTTGTAAATAAATATCACCCGCCAAGTTTTGGATGTTTTCTTCAATATCACTTGGTAATTTTTTCTGAACAGTCATACGGTATAAATCCCTAACCCTATATCAATTAAACATCATCAGCCAAAAATCATCCTATCAGACGTTTAATGTAGATTCATCAATTAATACTGTTCTGACTAAAAATTAAACGAAGGCTTCGTAATATCTTAAATTTTAAGTAAAAAAAAAGACCAGCAGGTCTTTTTTTTGTACTAGCTTTAATTAAGCGTTATTTTTCAGCTTCAACTGTTACTGGTGAAAAGCGAATAGCATTTACTTTAGCTGTTGATTCACTCTGATTACGCAATTGAGCTAAACGGTTAACTTGACCAACAGAGCCTAACATTGCGTGAATTGGAATAAACAAACCACGTTTATGAAAATCAAGTACTTGCTCATCACTTAATGCTTGAATTTTCTTTTCGTCAACACTGTATAATCCAACAAGCTTCTTAGTTTCACCTGAAGCAAAGTTCACATTAAGCTCAAGTTCTAGTAATAAATCATTATCGACTAATTCTTTAATGAATTTTTCGTTCATTACTTCATTGTCGTATAAACGACCAAGAGAATCTTGTACGCCTTTAAAGAACTCTGTGTCATTGCCTTCAGCATCAAACAACTCATGTTCATTATCTTCGCCAACAAATTTACTGTCTAAATCTATACAAGCCGTTAATGTTTTTTCTTTCTCAGGGTCTAAACCTAGAGAAAATGGTGACATTGAAATACTTTGCGGAACATAAACTGCCTGCCAAGAATCTTCTTTATAATATAAGTTCTCGCCGGCTTCTAAGCCCAACATAACAACACTACGGTAACGTTCGCTACCTTGATCTTTTACAAATACAACAGGGTAACTCGTGGCCGCTTGAGAAAACTCTGGTGCGGTGATCGGTGCAATATGTTGAGTAGATACATTTGATAAATCACGTTTTTCAGCGATTTTAATATTCTGATGAGTTTCTTTTTTAATCGGGGTAATGTTAGCCATGAATAGGGTCTCTTTTTACTGCGTCTTTAATCTTTGTCATTTTTGACACATGTTTTGTTGTGATAATAGTTATGGAGACACGCGAAGGCGGTTTCAATGGTATAATTAAATTATCTTCAGATATTTTTAATTACTTTCTGGTATTACTCAAAAAACAAAAGATTAAATTAATTTAAAAACAATAAGTTAAACTATGAGAATAATAATTTATTTTTACATTGTACTGATGGCTTTTAGTCCGATTATTTTAGCATCACCTAAAGTAACCGTAAGTTTTAGTGATTCAAATGGTTTTACACGTATAAAAATTAAAAACGAAACTTTTGAACCTTTAGCCTGTTATGTGGCAATTGACGGCCAAAAAATAAAGTTTCAATTACAAGGACAATCTTCATCTCGCTGGATAAGTGCTACAGATAAGCGCTTTAACTATCAAAACTTTAGTACTTGGTGCGATTATTTAGAGCTTCACCCCAGCTACAAATCCTATTAATTCTGCAAACGCCAGATATCGTTGCAAGGCAATATTCCACAAAAATCCTACTAATTATATCCGCAAAAAAATATGTATAATTTTTACTTGAAAACATAACTGGAAAAGCTTTCAATCTATCAAGTGCTCTATTCACTTTATTTTAGCTCATAAAAAAGGCTCATAAATTTAATTAAGAGCCTTTGTATGATAATAAAACTATCTTTTTTACAAAAGTAACTAGCTTATTTTTTTGTTTCTATCTTATACGGACCATTCAATAGACCACGTTTTTTTTGATTGAATGCAGCAGCATTGGCAAGCCTAGCCACTTGTGGTGAATTATCAGATATTTCACCTGCAATTTGCGAAACCACAGCGCCTACTAATGCACCAACTAAGCCACCACCATTGTTACTATTTGGGTTATATTGCGCACTAATCACTGAATCCCATAAAAGCTCCCCAGTTTTAACTGATACTAATTTTACATAACCTTGAACTACTGTGACGGAGGATAATACTTGGAACTTTTGACCCCAATCTTTTATATCAACATAAAGTACAGCATCGGCACCAATAATTTCATCAATTTTATCTAAAGCAATACCATTCATTTCAGCAGGTGTAGGTAAGCCATTCTCTTTTAAGAACGTATCAACAACCGTTACAGGGAAAACATAATATCCCTTCTCAGCTAATGGTTGTGAAATTGTTGATAAATAAGAATAAGGGGCATTAACTTCAACAGAGCTATTCATTGGAGGTAGCACTAAAATTGATCTAGGAGCCTCTTGCTTTAAAGCATCATAGTTATATGGTTCAACTGAAGCACAGCCAGATAACAACACAATTGCTATTAAGGTGATTTTTATTAGATTTTTATTCATGTTCCACTCTTTAGCTATTATTTAATGAACGTTTTATTAAACCATCAATAAACGTTGATGATTCAGGATATAATTCTTTTTCTTTAGTAAGTGATGCTAAAGCAAGTTCTTTATTACCATTTGCTGCGTACATCAACCCCAAATGAGCATATACCCCTGGAGGAATTGGCTTACCAACTGCTGCAGCTTTCTCAATATCAGCTTGCAATAATTCTATCTGAATACTTGGCGGTACTTCACCTGGTGCATGATGTGTTTTGTACACTAAACCCTCATATTCTCCCCAATAATATTGAGAGTTGTTGGATGCACAACCAGAAAACAATATAACTGTCACTACTATAGCTAATATTCTATTTTTCATACGTTTCTCTTATTATAAAACGAAATTTAATGTACCGTTTTCTAAATCTCTAGTTATGTTATTGATACTCTCTTTAATCGCAAAATCTAGCACCTTGCCATTAAGTGTCGCATCATAGCCAGCTTTAGAACCAAATCCTACAACCTGCCTTTCATTCAACTGAAATTCGCCTGCACCTTGAGTTGAATAAATAATTTCTGATGTAAGAACATCAATAATATTAAGTGAAACTTTGGCATAAGCAATTTGGCTTTTCCCAGCCCCTAAAATACCAAATAATTGTTTGTCTCCAGTTACTTTACGACCAAATTCAGTAACACCGCCACTAATAACATAACGAGCGCCTTTAATTTCTTGTTTAATACCTAGCAACTCTGCTTCTTTTTGCATGTTTACTAAGTTTTCTCTATCAACAACCTTAAAACGATTCGTTTGTTGCAAATGAGTTTTTAAAATTGTTTTCCCTTGATTCCCTAGTTTGTCAATATTCGAAGAAAACAAGCCTTGCATATAATTTGAACGATTATTAAATTCACCTAATACAAGAGTTGATTTAGGGCCACTGTAAACTGTATTACTTGCTTCGACTTTCGTTATAGCAACTGCCTGGTGGGTTTCTGTAGCACAGCCTGACATTAATGCTATAAACGCAAAAAACAGTCCAAGTAACTTTATCTTATTGAATTCCATGAGGTATACTCCTTTAGTTTTATGAACTACAGCATATTACTACATTAAAAAAAATTAGCAATTTAACTTAGTTAGTCACATTTCACGTTATTTGTTATCATCTTACGAATATAAAAAGCGTTACCAAATAACGTTCAAAGGAAATTAATATGCTACAAGTGCTATTGGTGGATGACGATGTCGAATTTACAGAAGTCGCGTGCCAAATAATAGAATTTTTGGGTCATGATGTTTATGTAGCATCTACCTTAAAAGAAGCGGAAGAATGGTTAACTAATCAACAGTTTGATCATGTTTTGCTTGATTTTATGTTGCCAGATGGCAGCGGCTTACACTTGATAGATTTTTTGAAACAAAATCAACTTAGCCCTTATGTTACTTTAATAACAGGCCACCCTTCGGTAAAAGGTATGCTTGCAGGCTTGTGTGGTCCAAAAGTTAACTACATTGTAAAGCCATTACAACGCGAAGATATTGAAGCTACACTAAATAGAAACACCAAAAAACCCAAAAAAATCAACAGTAAAATGCCAACTTTACATTTTGGTTGCCTTGTAGGTGAGTCAAAACCTATGCAAGAGCTATATACTATGATTGAGCGTGTAGCTAAAACCTCTGCTAACGTTATGCTCATGGGAGAAAGCGGTGTAGGTAAAGAAGTTGTTGCGAATGCAATTCATGCATCCACTGGCGCAACTGACCCCATCATTGCAACCAACTGTGGAGCTTTATCAAAAGAGTTAATTAGTAGTGAGCTGTTTGGTCATGAAAAAGGCGCATTTACAGGCGCGGTTGCTCGCAAAGAAGGAGTATTTGTTAGGGCCGGCAATGGCACACTTTTTCTTGATGAAATAACGGAAATGCCGCTCGACATGCAACCAAATTTATTACGCGCATTAGAAAACAAGCGTGTTATCCCGGTTGGTGGTACACAAGAAATTGAAGTTAATTGTCGTGTGGTTTCTGCTACAAACAGAACAATGGCTGAGTTAGCTGAAGGAAAAGTTATTCGTGAAGATGTGTATTATCGTTTAGCCGTTTTTCCAATTAGCATTCCATCATTGAGCGAAAGAAAAGAAGACATCCCTTTACTTGCCGAAGTGTTTTTACAACAGCTGAACAATGAAAATGATGCAGAATTTGTTTGGACAACAGCACAATTAGAGACATTAAAAAATACCCCTTGGCCTGGTAATGTTAGGGAGCTTAGACACGCTATACACCGTGCTTTTATTATGAGTGAACCAGCAACCAAAACCATACAATTACCAAGTAGTTTTATCTCGCCCTTTGCTGCTGCAACAAATCAATCATCTGCCGTATCGGCAGGACAAACAATTGAAGGGCTTGAAAAAGAGCTTATTCGTGTCACCTTAGATAAAGTTGATGGCAACAAAACACAAGCAGCTGAAATGTTAGGCATAAGTACCAAAACCTTGTACAACAGATTACATGCTTACGGTGACTTTACAGATTAATAGCAGAGTAAGTAGCTTTTAACAAACTATGATGAGGTAGTGCAGTGAATCAAGAAAACAACGATATTAATCATTTAATACATGATACTCGAGCGCCTTTAAATAGAATTTCTATGCAGGCAGAATTAATCAAAATGGTGTCTGTCTCTTATACACATCTCCGAGCCCACGAGACCGTACTAGATCTCGT
>OMOM01000266.1_pt1 | contig 32604 bp, 20 predicted proteins | sample 1646501 | NCBI WGS metagenome assembly OMOM01 (sample SAMN05416802, study PRJEB24817) | seawater metagenome | isolation source: Sea water | place: Canada:Atlantic | collected 2013-07
AGTATGTGGCTGCCCTGTAAAAAATCGCCAATGGTGTTGGCTAAAAATACGCTGGTGCCGGTGGCTTTAAGTACGGCGCTTAAACATAGGCCGCCGCCAAACAGGAGTAATACGCTCCAGTCGGTTGTGCGTTCTATATCTTTCCATTTTACGACGCCAAAAAATGTCAGCAGTATGATGGCGTTAATCGCGACCAAGCTATCAAATTTAGATAGTCCACCGAGTAGTGCATTGATCGGCCCGCTGAATATCCAGCAGAACACGGTAAAAGCAAAAATCAGTAGGGTGATGATTTTTGCCGGTGTCCATTCAAGGGCGTCATGTTCGACCGAGAATCTATGTTTTAAATCCGGGCGTACCACGATAAAAAGCACAGCGATGGCTAAAGGTAATAGCAGTAATGTGAGTGGTGCGGCGAGTGTCATCCATTCAACGAAGTTTAAATGGCTCTGCGCGGCGGCAATGGCATTGGGTGGGCTACCGACGATGGTGGCTATGCCGCCAATACTGGCGCAGTAGGCAATGCCGAGTAATACGAATACATAGGTCGGGCGCTGTTTTATGGGGTCGAGCTGGTGCAGTATGCCCAGTACGAGGGGCAGCATCATGGCGGTGGTGGCGGTATTACTGATCCACATGGATAGACCTGCCGACACCGCAAACATGAGCAGTACGGCAACACTTAATCGGCCTTTGGCAATATCGAGTACATTATTGGCAATCGCGGTATCGAGTTGTTGTGTGTGCAGCGCCGCCGCTAAGGCAAAGCCGCCTAAAAACAGAAATATAATGGGGTTGGCAAAACTACTTAATGCCTCTGTGGTATCAAATACACCAAACACCACAGCCAGTATGGGCACGAGTAGGGCGGTAATGCTTACGTGCAGTGCTTCGGTCAGCCAAAGAATAGCGATAAACACTAGAATGCTAAGGCCGGTAACAATTTGAGGCTCAAACGGTAAAAACGCGAGCATTGAGGCGAATAGAAGCAGGTCGCCTAAAACGATGAGGTGTTTGTGGTTGAATAGGGTAGCTGGTGTTTGTGATTGTTCAGGCTGTGATGACATAACTGATCCGAGTTGTTCTTTTTCTTGTCGATGCCCAAGAATATGGGAATTCATGCGATTAAGAAATGCCTCGGATCAAGTGTATATTGATTTAGGTTTTTAAGTTGGGTTACGCGCTTCGCGCTAACCCAACCTACGGGTTCGGATAATTTAATATTTAAAATCGGGGTAGGTTGGGTTAGCGCGAAGCGCGTAACCCAACAAACTCAAACTCGATGTAGGTATTTTTTAAAGACGACGCACCTTAATCGACTTGCCTTTAATGCGGCTCTTTTCTAGCAAGCGCAACGCATCGTTTGCTACATCACGCTCTACCGCTGCGTACGCAGAAAAATCGAGTACGGTGATGTTGCCAATGGCACTGCCGGGAATGGCGCCTTTTGCGGTGATGGCACCCACAATATCCCCCGGACGTAATTTGCTCTTACGGCCTTCGCCAAAACAAATTGTGACGTACGGTGGCTTTTCGATTTTCATTTGTGGGTTGGTGAGTTCGTCGCTCGACATCATAGGCACGTCGTGTCCCATTTGTTCGATTACGGCTTCGCGTTTGTAGTCTTCGCGGTCGCCAACCAAGCTAATGGCTAACCCTTCTTTTCCGGCACGGCCGGTTCGGCCTACGCGGTGAACATATACTTCTGGGTCGCGTGGCAGTTCGTAGTTAATTACGGCTTGTAGGTCGTCAACGTCTAAGCCTCGTGCTGCGACGTCAGTCGCGACTAAGCAATGGGCGCTGTTTTGTTTGAAGCGTATATATACTTGATCACGGTCACGCTGTTCTAAATCACCGTGCAAGGCGAGAGCAAGGTAGCCCTGATCGCGCAGGGCGTAGGTCACATCTTCAACGTCATTTTTGGTATTACAAAACACCACGGCTTGTTGAATGCCAAAATGTCCCATGGCTTTTATCAGCGTTTCTTGACGATTGTTACGTGTGCACATGACCATGGTTTGTTCGATGGTGCTGACTTGGTGCACGCTTTCGACTTTTACTGACTCAGGATTACGCTGAAAATCGCGGCTGAGCTTGTTGATGTTGTCTGGGTAGGTTGCTGAAAACAGGAGTGTTTGGCGTGACACTGGAGTGTGGCTAACGATGTCTTGAATATCGTCGCTGAAGCCCATGTCGAGCATGCGGTCGGCTTCATCTAATACCAGTGTTTCGAGCTGGTCTACTTTTAGTGTGTTTTTACGCAGGTGATCTTTAATGCGCCCAGGTGTACCCACTACCACATGCGCGCCGTGTTCTAATGAGCCGATTTGCGGGCCAATAGATACACCACCACATAACACTACGACTTTAATGTTTTGCTGAAAGCGTGCGAGCTTGCGCAGTTCATCGGCCACCTGCGTTGATAGTTCGCGTGTTGGGCACATCACTAAGGCTTGCACGCCAAAGAAGCGTGGGTTCAGCTTTTGCAGCAACGGAATACCAAACGCGGCGGTTTTGCCGCTGCCGGTTTTTGCTTGGGCGATGACGTCTTTGCCATCCAGTGCGAGCGGTAGGGCTTGCTGCTGAATGGGGGTCATTTCTGTGTAGCCGAGACGAGTTAGGTTCTCGATTTGTTCTTTTGGTAGGCCCTTTAAGGAGGCGAAGCTGGTGTTATCTGTCATGGGTTCGCCTTTATTGTGCATTCTGTTGGGTTATTTCTGTGCTTACGTTTTTTCGTCTTTTGAGAGTCACGCCAGTCTCAATATGATGTGTGTACGGGAATTGATCGAACATCGCAAACCGTGTGATGTCGTGAGTTTTGCACAGTTCCGCCAGATTCGCTTGCAGCGTTTCTGGGTTACACGAAATGTAGATAATGTTGTCGTATTCGCTGACCTGCCGCACGGATTCATCATCTAGGCCTGCGCGGGGAGGATCAACCAGTACCGTGCGAAAATCGTAATTCGATAGCTCAATGCCTTTGTCTTTTAAGCGGGTAAATTCACGCTCACCACGTAACGCTTGCACAAATTCTTCGGACGACAAACGCGCAATCACCAGATTGTCGAGTTTATTGTCGGCGATGTTTACCTGTGCGGCATTGACGGAGGTTTTAGAAATTTCGGTGCCAAGTACGCGATCAAATTTTTCGGCCAAGGCCACTGAGAAATTACCGTTACCGCAATACAGCTCAACTAAATCGCCACCGATGCCTTCTGAGGCAGAACGCGCCCAGCTCAGCATTTTTTGGTTTACGTCGCCATTTGGCTGGGTGAAGCCACCTTCAATTTGGCGGTAGTGAAACTGCTTGCCGTCAACGGTGAGGGTTTCGGTGACGTAATCACGCTCAAGTACGATTTTCTGTTTGCGGGAGCGGCCAATCACAGGGAAGCCCAAGCGCGCTTGCATGGCACGAGCTTCAGTTTCCCATGCTTCATCCAACTTCTTGTGATAGATGATGGTGATGAGTGCATCGCCGCTGAGTGTGGTGAGAAACTCCACTTGAAACAGGCTACGACGCAGTAATTCGCTGGCGTGAATCTCAGCAAGTAGACGTACCATTAAGTCATTGATCAAGGTTGATGCAATATTGAATTCACGCACTTCGTACGCTTTTGAGCGGTTGCCCGGTTCAAACATGGCGTAGAAGCAACGCTCACCTTCGTGCCACAAGCGAAACTCAGCACGCAGGCGGTAGTGGCTGCGTGGGCTGTCGTAGGCTTCGAGCTCAGGAGGGGTGAATTCTGCGAACAATGTGTTCAGCCGGTCTTTTTTCTCAGTGAGTTGTGTATCGTAATCCGCAGGATTGATCGGATCTGGAAAGATTTCTGACATGAGATAACCGGGGGCTTTGACGTTGGGGCGAGTATTATACGCATCCTTCAATAAGGTGCACGCAAAGCGGTCGTCGGAATCTGGCGTGCGGAATGCACCCAGTCCGTGAAGCTCTTTGGCGCATAATGTCACTTCGGCCAATGATCGACTGAAATAATCAGATATTGTGCCATTATTGGTAGTAATTAGACGAAAATAAGGGTTTTACTATGAGTGAAGTACTGCAGGAATTAACAACACTGCTGCGCACGGAAGCTATGGATGAAAACCGTTTTCGCGGAGAAACCCAAGATTTAGGGTTTAGAGCCTTGTTTGGTGGCCAAGTGATGGGCCAGAGTTTATCGGCAGCCATGCAAACCTTGCCAGAAGGGGATTGGCAGGCGCATTCGTTTCATGTGTATTTTATGTTGGCAGGCACGGTCACGGATCATTTGGAGTTTGAGGTGGATCGTCTGCGTGATGGTCGCAGCTTTGCAACGCGCCAAGTAAAAGCGATGCAGAATGGCCGTGCAATTTTGACCATGATTTGTTCTTTTCAGCATCCTGAAGAGGGGCTGGAGCACCAAGCACCTATGCCAGATATTAAAGGGCCTGAGGGGATTCACTCGCAGCTTGAGTTGGCGCGCATGTTTCGTGACTACTTCCCTGAAAAAGTCCGCGATATTTATACCGCAGATAAGCCGATTGAAATCCGTGTGCTTGACCCAGTGAATATTTTTGCCCCGACAAAAAAAGAGCCAGTGAAGTATTTGTGGATGCGCGCTGATGGCACATTGCCTGACGATTACGATACACAGGCCACTTTGCTAGCGTATGCGTCTGACTTTAACTTGCTGCCAACGTCGTTACACCCGCACGCGAAATCATACGGTCAAAAGAATATGCAGATGGCCAGCTTAGATCACAGTGTTTGGTTCCATCGTCCGTTCCGTATGGATGAATGGCTGTTGTACGCTATTGATAGCCCGAATGCGGGCGGTGGTCGTGGATTTTGTCGCGGGCAAATATTTAATCAACAAGGCGAGTTAGTGGCTTCCGTTGCTCAGGAAGGCCTGATCCGCTATCGCGAACCGGAAAACAACGAATGATGCTACTCCGCTTTATCTTTATTTTTCTTCGACAGAATTGGAACGACAATAAAGATCCTCTGGCATTGACCAGTTATAAGTTTAGGGTAATGCCATGGGATATGGACCTGAACATGCACCTAACTAATACTCGGTATCCGTCATTTATTGATGTGGGCAGGGTGCAGTGGTTTGCTGAAATCGGTTTATTGCCTCTGATCTTTAAAGAAGGTTGGCGTACCGTGGTTGCAAGCCAGACAGTTACTTTTGTTCGTGAAATTAAACCATTAACAGAAGTAGATATTGAAAGCCGGGTGCTCTACTGGGATCGTAAATACATGTATTCAGAGCATCGTTTCTTGGTGGATGGAAAACTGCATTGTAAAGCGCTGGGGCGTATAGCGCTGGTCCGTGGTGGTCGTGTTCGGAGTTTCAGTTCATTATTGCAGTCGTTGGATAAACATCATCAGCGGGAAGTTCAAGAGTACATCCCGCCAGAGCCTACCCCCGAGGTTCAGGCGAAGATTGATCTTCTGACGTTGAAGCGGGATGCTGAGTTGGCTCGTGCTCAGGCTGAAGCGGATGCTGAGAAAGACGCGGCTGTTCAGTAGCGTCTTCTGACATTTTATGTTCTTGCAGCAGCTCGGCTGCTGCAGAGAAATCAAACCCTTCCGAGTCTTCCATTTTTTCCGTATCTGGGCGAATGCCACAGCCGCTGCCTTTTATTGGCATTAAACCGGACGTTCCGGGAATGTTTTTCATTTTGGCTGATCATCTTTAAGCAGTAATTTTGGATTCACACGCGCGTTATTTAGGCTTACCGTCCAGTGTAAATGCGGGCCGGTGGCGCGGCCTGTTTTACCGACTGCGCCAATTAAATCACCTTGTTTTATAACATCACCTTCTTTGACATCAATTCGGCTGAGATGACACATCATGCTGATTAAGCCTTGGCCATGATCGATAAAAACGCTGTTGCCGTTAAAAAAGAAATCGCCGGTTAATGCAATGGTGCCATCGGCGGGGGCTTTAATTGGTGCGCCTTCTGGCGCGGCGATGTCAATACCACTGTGAGGTTTACGTGCTTGGCCATTAAAAAAACGCTTTAATCCAAAGGCGCTGCTGTAAGGGCCGTCAACAGGTTTCAACATGGAATTCCAATTATTGGCCAGGCCGTCGTTGAAGCTTTTGTACACGGGCGTCATTTGATTGTATTCATGACTGATGCGAGTCATGTCATTTTTTTGCGGATTTACTTTACGCTTTTCTTTAATTTCGATGTGCTGTTCTTCGTACGGAAAATCATTAATGGGTAGGCTGATTTTTTTATCATTGACCGCGAGTTCAATCGGACTGCTTTGATCCAAAGGTACGCCGATCACTGCAATCCATTCGCCTTGTGCGTTTTGTATCGTCATCGCGGATTTATTTTGAAATAAAACAGTCGGTGCTGTCGCACCAGATTGATCTAGTGTAATGCTGACTATGCCACCGGGAATAGCGTGGTGGGGCAGGTCGGCTTCTGCATAAACAGCCAAAGCAGAAAGAGAAAATAATAGGGTGGTGAAAAACGCTTTCATATTAATCATGGTGTATGTCGGTCACTTTGCTGATGACTTTGCCTGAATGTAATCGGGTTTCTAAGGTGTCGCCAGTCTTCACATCCTGAGTACTGTGAACGACCTTGCCATTCTCGGTTTGTGTTATCGAATACCCTCGGCTTAATACTTCTAACGGGCTGACCGAATTTAGTAAACGAACACCGCTGATGAGTTCCTTCTTTTTTGTTTCTAGGCCTAGATTCATTGCACGCTTAATTCTTTCAGAAAGCTGAGCCAGTTGGCGCTGATGTTGATCCAAGCCTTTCTGAGGGTGCATTTGCTCTAGGGCTTGCTTTAAACGTAAGAGTTTTTCTGATGGCTCGCGGGTGCGTAATTGCATCACGCGCTGCAAGCGAATTTCTAATTGATCCAAACGTTGCGCTTGGGTCTGCAATAATTGTTGAGGGCTGCGCAAGCGACTCGTTAGCTGACTCAGTTGGCGCTGGTGGTGTGTCAGCTTGTCACGCTGAATACGGACTAAACGTTGCTCATAGTCGCGCACGTGACGTAATAATTGCGATCCGTCAGGGCTGATAATTTCGGCGGCGGCGGAGGGCGTTGGTGCACGAACATCCGCAACAAAGTCGGCAATGGTGAAGTCCACCTCGTGGCCAACTGCACTGATGACTGGAAGATCTGAGGCAATAATGGCACGAGCCACGGCTTCGTCGTTAAAGCTCCAAAGATCTTCTAAAGAGCCACCGCCACGCCCAACAATGACTACATCGGCGGCTTGGTCTGGGTTATTCGCTGCGTCACGGTTGGCGCGTGCCAATGCGTTGATAATTTGTTGAGGTGCGTCTTTGCCTTGCACGGCGGTTGGGTAGACATTCACTTCGATGATGGGCCAGCGACGTTTTAATACGGTGATCATGTCATGAATCGCCGCGCCGGTCGGGGAAGTGACGATGGCAATGCGTTTCACCGATTGAGCAGGCGGAAGAGGGCGTTTACGTTCTTGCTCAAACAGACCTTCGGCAGTCAGTTTGCGTTTAAGCTGTTCAAACGCCAATAGCAGAGCACCTTCACCGGCGGGCTTCATATTATCAACGATTAGCTGATAGTCGCCGCGGTTTTCGTACAAGCTAACCTTGGCACGCAGCTCCACCTGATCGCCTTCTTTGGGCTGAAACTTTAATCCGGCTGTACGTGAACGAAACATGGCGCAACGAACCTGAGCGCCAGCGTCTTTGAGTGTGAAGTACCAGTGACCTGACGATGGGCGTGATAGATTCGAGATTTCACCTTCAACACGCACGGACGAAAATGTAATTTCGAGCAGCTGTTTAGCGCGTTTATTGAGGTCAGAGACGGTGAATACACTGCTGTCTCTGGGGTTGTCTGTTTGATACATATTTTCGTTCATTCAGTATTTGCACAGAGGCTGACATAAGGTAGCCAGTTTGACCAGTGGTAAGGCTCTCTGCTTTTCACTTTTCGGGGCTGGACATCATTCTCAAAGAGGCTTAGGTTAGTCAGGTCGGTCTTGAAAGACACTCTAATGAGTTGGGCCGCTGCATAATCAAAGAAAGAATGATCAATATTAATACGATCAAACCTATGTCAAACAGAACAAGGAATAAGTCCATGAAAAAACTGATTGCTGCTGCAATGCTAGTCTCTGCTTCTTCAGTCTCTTTCGCTAACGGCCCTGCTGGTTGTGGCTTGGGAACTGCGGTTGTTTTCCCGGATGCAAACGAATGGTACGAGCACGTATTGGCTGCAACGACTAACGGTACTTCTGGTAACCAAACCTTTGGTATGACCTCTGGTACTTTGGGTTGTGAAGCGGCTAATGGCCCTTTGAAAATGGCTCAAACGTTTATGAATGACAATATGGACCAACTGGCGGTTGATGCGGCTCGTGGTCAAGGTGAAACTTTGGATGCGCTTGCTCAGGTAATGGGTATTGAAGCTACTGACAAGGCAGCCTTTGGTGCGACTGTGCAGTCTAACTTCGACAGCATGTTTACTGCTGAGTCTACGGCGGCTGACGCGTATGAGTCTCTGACTCAGGCGATGGCGCAAGATGCTTCTTTGCAGAAGTACGTAGGTTAAGTTTGTTCGGGTTGCCTCAATGGTAGCTAAAAGAAAACGCGCTGCGGCGCGTTTTTTTATGTGTGATTACTAAGGATTATTTGTGGTGTTTTTGCGCAATGCATCAGCCGTGACTGTGCTGGTTTTGTTCGTGTGTTCGTCTTTAATTTATACATCTTTAGTTCATGCAGATGTTGAATCAGTAGAACCTCAGTCAACGATTAACCAAACTCTATTGCCTAATAACGATGTATTGGAAATTGATCTGTTGGAAAGTTTGGCTGCAAAGCGTCAATGGAGCCACTTACTTCATTATCGCTACCATCCATATACCTTTCGAACCTTGAGTCAAAACGATAGCCCAGATTTCTTTTTATCTGACAAGGGGCGCACCGACTTAGTCGCAGAACTTAAAGCCGATATTGCTGCTTTTTTGTTAGAGAAACAGGCCCCCGATGCCTCCGCACAATGTCGCTTTCCCGCGCGCTATCAGTGGATCAAAAAACAACTACCAGATGCTAACTTCGTTGATCAACCTTGTCCTGAATTCGAACAGTGGCGTGATGAATTGGATGCACACCGACTTACTTTAATTTTCCCAACGTCACACATTAACTCTCCATCTTCTATGTATGGCCATACTTTAGTGCGTTTAGATCGGGAAGATCGAGACAGTAGTAAGTTACTCGCCTATAGCGTGAACTTCGCCGCCAACGCTGACCCAACGGATAATGAATTAGTATTTAGCTATAAAGGCTTAACTGGTGGCTATCCGGGGGTTGTATCGGTGATGAATTATTACGTGAAAACGAATGATTACCAGCATATGGAGTATCGCGATATTTGGGAGTACGAGTTGTCGTTCAGTAAATCAGAAGTGGATCAATTTGTACGTCATATTTGGGAAACTAAAGACACCTATTTTGATTATTTTTTCTTCGATGAAAATTGTTCATATCGTTTGATGGGTTTGCTGGATGCGGCGTCTGAACGGGCAGATTTAGCGGATGAATTTTCTACCAAGGCTGTGCCGGTCGATACTATCAGGGCATTGCAGAATAACCATTTTGTTCGTCGTGCTGATTTTAGGCCATCGGCTGCGAAAACCCTAGAATCGATGTCCGACCAAAGTACAGATGCTGAGAAAGTAGCGGCGCATCGTTTAGTCGAATCTAATGAAGATATGTCACTCATTCTTGAAGGGTTGCCGGCTGAATCACAAACCAAAGCATTAGAGTTGGCGCATGCTTATGCTCGTTATCTTTCTGTTAAAAAGAAACAGGCCAACCCGGTATTGCGTAAACGCACCATCGCGATTCTCTCTGCACGCAGTAAGTTGCCTCAGGGTTCTCCGTTTAATGAACCTGAGCGCCCACGTTATCGTGATGATCAAGGTCATGGCAGCAGTCGTTTAACCATATCTGGAGGCTTTACTGATGAGCAGTGGCATGGTGATTTGGGTTGGCGAATTGCGTATCACGATATTCTAGATCCGGCGATGGGGTTTACGCCGGGCGCTCAAATCGAAATGGGAGATTTCCATTTTCGTTATGGTGAAGACGAAGGATTACAGCTGAGGTCTTTGACCTTGGTGGATGTACTTTCATTGAGTCATAGAACGGATTTTCAACGTCCTGTGGCATGGACCGTCGCAGCTAAGTTAGATCGATTTGCACAACAAGAGAGTGAGCTGTTCTCTAGTTTGAATATTGGCTTTGGGCGTGCGTGGCACACTACGGTGCCTGATTTTCGCGGTGGTGTGTTTGGTGATGGACGCTTTTTCATTTTAGGCGAGGTGACGGCGAGAGCCGATAATCAATTTGATGAAGGTCATCAAGTTTCTGTTGGCCCGCGCTTTGGTTGGTTGTGGCAAGGCGCGTATAACCAAGAGTTAATTGAATTTCAGTGGCAGCCCATTGCCTTGGGTGATCAAACCTCACGTCGTCGTTTTAGTATTCAAGAAGCGCTGGTGGGATATGGTGATGTACAGCTGCGCTTTGGGTTTGAGCGCGAGTGGGCTGGCTCGAAAGCGGTTAATGCTTGGGATGTAAGTTATGCTTGGTACTTCTAAGCGCTGGTTACTTTTTGGATGTCTGCTGTCGCTTGTTGTGGTGGGCATTACGGGGTGTAGCTCGTTAACACGTTTGTACTTTCAGCCTCGTACCTTGTGGCTTCAAACCCCCGAGGCTTACGCTGTTAAATACGAAGATGTATGGCTTGAGGCGTCAGACGGTGTAAAGCTTCATGCTTGGTGGCTTATACCGGAAGAAATCAAAACTGACAGCCCAGTAATTCTGTATTTGCATGGCAATGCGCAAAATATTTCCACTCATGCGCGCAGTATTTACTGGCTGGTGGAAGAGGGGTATCGAGTACTGGCTCTGGATTATCGAGGTTTTGGTGCGTCTGAGGGTGCAGCTGTGATGCCGGACGTATTACTGGATCTAGAGGCTGCAGCACGTTGGCTTGTGGATGAGTCCCCAAACGATAATATCGCCGTAATAGGCCAATCCATGGGCTCCGCTTTGGCCATCAACTTTGTTGCTGAACACCAAGACGACTACCCGGTTGAGGCTTTGGTGTTAGATTCTACGTTTACGGGATTTCCTAGTATTGCGCGAAATGCGTTAGGTCACGCTTGGATAGGTTGGTTGTTTATGCCGTTTACTTGGTTGGTGCCCAGTCGTTGGGACCCAGAAAACAAAGTAAAAGATATTCGAGTGGCTACCTTGGTATTACATAGCCCTATGGACAGTGTGTTGCCATATGAGGGTGGGCGAACGGTCTATTTCAACTTACCCGAATCTAACTGTTGGCTAGATAGCTTAGGCCCGCATATTGCCTCGTTTCGTTATGGGAGTCTGCGTGCAGCGGTGGCTGATTTTATTGATACCAAGGCGTGCCCTGTGCGTGGGAATGAAAAACCGTCGGAAAAATAATCAGATAAATAGACAATTTTTGATTAATCGCCGGTTTCTTTAGCTCACGGGCGTTTACCCAGCTCAGACCTTTCGATATAATGCGGCGCCTTTCCCATCACCTCATTTCGGAAGGCACTTCATATGTTGCGAATCGCTCAAGATGCACTCACTTTTGATGACGTGCTGCTCGTCCCCGGTTATTCCGAGGTACTGCCTAATCAGGTAAGTCTGAAAACTCGTCTCACTAAGGGCATCGAGCTTAACGTTCCGCTTATTTCTGCTGCGATGGATACCGTGACTGAAGCACGCTTGGCGATTGCTATTGCTCAGGAAGGTGGTTTGGGTATTGTTCATAAAAACCTAACGATTGATGAACAAGCCGCTGAAGTTCGTAAAGTTAAAAAGTACGAAAGCGGTGTGGTTAAAGATCCAATCACCGTGCCGAGCACGACCACAATTCGTGAAATTCTTGAGCTAACTCAGCTGCACAATATTTCTGGTATGCCCGTTGTAGATAACGGTGACCTTGTGGGTATTGTGACGAGTCGTGATGTTCGCTTCGAGAAAAATCTTGATGCATTGGTTAGCAGCGTGATGACACCGCGTAAAAAGCTAGTGACCGTTGTTGAAGGGACTAGCCCACAAGACGTTCAAGATTTGCTGCACGAATACCGTATTGAAAAAGTCATGGTGCTTAACGACGCTGGTCAGCTCGTTGGCATGATGACCGTAAAAGATATTGAAAAAGCCAGAGCCTATCCAAATGCCGCTAAAGATGAGCAGGGCCGTTTATTGGTCGGTGCCGCTGTAGGTACTGGTATGGGCACTGAAGAACGCGTTGAGGCCCTAGTAAAAGCCGGTGTGGATGTCATCGTCGTCGATACAGCACATGGTCATACTTCAAACGAAGCAGGTACTGGTGTTATTGACCGTGTTCGTTGGGTCAAAGAAAACTTCCCGTCTGTTCAGGTGATTGGTGGCAACATTGCTACTGCAGCCGCGGCGGTTGCTCTTGCTGAAGCCGGAGCAGATGGCGTGAAAGTCGGAATCGGCCCGGGTTCTATTTGTACGACTCGTATTGTTGCTGGTGTCGGTGTGCCGCAGATTTCAGCGGTAGCGAATGTGGCAGAAGCGATGAAGAGCTATGGCGTACCTGTGGTTGCTGATGGCGGTATTCGCTTCTCTGGCGATATTGCAAAAGCGATCGTTGCCGGTGCAAGCGTAGTGATGGTGGGTTCTATGTTGGCGGGTACAGATGAAGCACCTGGTGAAGTAGAGCTGTTCCAAGGCCGTGCTTATAAGTCATACCGTGGTATGGGTTCACTCGGCGCAATGGGGCAAAGCCAAGGCTCTTCTGACCGTTACTTCCAAGATAAAAAAGCGGGCGTTGATAAGTTGGTTCCGGAAGGGATTGAAGGTCGTATCGCCGTTAAAGGCCCACTGTCGAACATTGTGCATCAGCTAATGGGTGGTGTTCGTGCTTCCATGGGTTACACAGGTTGCGGAACCATTGATGAGATGCGTGTTAAGCCTGAATTTGTACGTATCACGTCAGCGGGTATGTCTGAGTCTCATGTTCATGATGTTCAGATCACTAAAGAAGCTCCAAATTACCGTTTGGGCTAAGAGCAAATCGCTTAATACCGGGGATGACATTGTCATCCCCGATTTAGTTTATAACCTTCTACAAGTTTTCCTGTTTTACGGGTTACGGAAAAAAGATTATGTCTCAAGATATTCATGCTCAACGCATTTTGATTCTGGATTTTGGTTCACAGTACACCCAGCTTATTGCTCGTCGTGTTCGTGAAATCGGTGTTTTCTCTGAGATTCGCGCCTGGGATATGGACGAAGCAGAGATTCGTGAATACAAGCCTGCCGGGATTATTCTTGCGGGTGGCCCTGAGTCCGTGACTGAAGCGAATTCTCCTCGCGCGCCACAGGTGGTGTTTGAGCTGGGCTTACCTGTTTTAGGTATCTGCTATGGCATGCAAACCATGTCTGAGCAGTTGGGCGGCAAGGTTCAAGGTTCCGATGTACGTGAATTTGGTTACGCCCAGATTCAAGTTGAGAACGAGAACGCTCTTTTAAAAGACATCAAAGATCACATCTCTGACAACGGCAAAGCCTTGTTGGATGTGTGGATGAGTCACGGCGATAAAGTGGTGGCCATGCCGGAAGGCTTTGAATTGATGGTATCTACGCCGAGCTGTCCTATTGCCGGTATGTTTAACGCTGAGAAGAATTTTTACGGTGTTCAGTTTCACCCAGAGGTGACTCACACGCTACAAGGTCAGCGTCTACTTGAGCACTTTGTGCTCGATATTTGTGGCTGTGAAGCACTGTGGACACCGGCCAAAATTGCTGAAGATCAAATTGAACGTGTTCGCGCGCAAGTCGGCGACCAAAAAGTATTACTGGGTTTATCGGGTGGGGTGGATTCATCCGTGGTGGCTGCGCTGTTGCATAAGGCGATTGGTGATCAACTGACCTGCGTGTTTGTTGATAATGGTCTTTTGCGAAAAAACGAAGGCGATATGGTGATGGACATGTTCGCTAAGAACATGGGCGTTAAAGTGATTCGAGCGGATGCCGAGGCGCTATTCCTTGATGCATTGGCGGGCGTTTCTGATCCTGAAGCTAAGCGTAAAATCATTGGTGGTAAGTTCATCGAAGTGTTTGATGAAGAAGCTACTAAGTTGAAAGACGTTAATTTCCTTGCACAGGGTACGATTTATCCTGATGTTATTGAGTCTGCCGCGTCCAAAACAGGCAAAGCGCATGTGATCAAATCTCACCATAACGTGGGCGGTTTGCCTGACGATATGAAGATGCAGTTGGTTGAGCCATTACGCGAGTTGTTTAAAGACGAAGTACGTAAAATGGGTCTAGAGCTCGGTTTGCCTTACGACATGGTTTATCGCCATCCATTCCCAGGCCCAGGTTTGGGTGTCCGTATTTTGGGTGAGGTTAAAAAAGAATACGCTGAAATTCTGCGTGAAGCCGATGCGATCTTCCTTGAAGAGCTGCATAACTTCGATTGGTACCACAAAACTTCTCAGGCCTTTGCTGTGTTTATTCCGCAGAAGTCAGTGGGTGTGGTTGGTGATGCACGCCGCTATGAGTGGGTGATTGCCATTCGTGCGGTAGAAACTATCGACTTTATGACCGCTCGTTGGGCGCACTTGCCCTATGATTTGCTGGAGAAAGTCTCCAATCGAATCATTAACGAAATCGAACATGTTTCCCGTGTGGCCTACGATGTATCAAGTAAGCCACCCGCGACGATCGAGTGGGAATAAGTCATCGTTGTTGTCTTTTTGAAAGCCACCTCCGGGTGGCTTTTTTGTGTGGCGAGTTATGCCTAGCTCCAACTCGTGCGTGAACGATAGGGTAAGCTAAGATAAAAAGAATAAGGCAAGTAAACCATGCTTTTTAATGTCTGCCGTTGGGTGTTGTTATGCGAATATTGATCTTCATGTGTTTTGTTTTTACTCAGGTGGCGTGGGCCGGTAAGCCAGTCGAGTTAAGGACAAGTCTTTGGCCTCCTTATCAGGTGATGCTTAAGGGAGAGTTGTCGGGTGTCGCCATGACGGCGGTGAAATGCATCTTTGAAGGGCTTGATGAAGGGGTGAATGTCAAAGTTGTGCCTTGGGGGCGCGCTATAAGTGATCTGAAATCTCGCCAAGCGGATGGCTTGTTTACCTCGATCTATTCTGAAGATCTCAATGCAAATGCGGTGATGTCTTCGCCGTTTGCTCTTGAAAAGTGGTACGTCTATTCGATGGGGGATGTTGGGTCATTAGCCGAAGGTTTGCCCCTTGACACACGATTCGCTGCCGTTCGCTCAAGTAGTCAGTATCAATGGTTACGGAGTAAGGGATTTAGCAATATAGAAGAAGTGAATGACGGCGAACAGCTCCTATTGCTGTTAGCCTCAAAACGAATTGATGCGTTTATTGCAGATGATCGTTATTACAATGAGTTAGAAAAAGGTCATTATTCTGCATTCAGAGGATCTTTACCTACGTTTAATCGACGATTTTTACGTTATACCCCTTTGGGGGTGTATTTCACCAACACGTTTGTTGATGAATACCCCGAGTTTATGGAGAAGTTTAACAATCAGATCACAGAGTGTGCCGGTACTCCAATTGCATTGAGTGCCTTGGAAGAAAAAACTATTCGCCGTATTTTTGAACGACGGTTGCGACCATTATTGAGTAATAGAGAAGTGTTTCGTGCTTTAACCCAACAAAATAGAATGAGTGCTGGGTTAGCACCATCGGTGAAGAATAAACTTGATGAAACTTGGCGCAGGGAGAGAGCTGGCGAAGATCAGCCATTTATTGATGATCTGCTTGCTCGGCAAGTGTCGGTGATGTTTAAGGCAATACAAGACACGAGTGATGGTTTATTTACCGAGATTTTTCTTGTTGATCGCTACGGTCTCAACGCAGCACAAAGCGTTGTGACCACGGATTATGATCAAAGTGACGAGCAAGCATATGCTGAAACTATAGCAAAAACGTCTGAGCGGTTATTCATAAGTGATATTCAGTTTGATGCGTCTTCAATGAAGTTTCATGTTCAAGTATCAGTGGCCATTAAAGGCGAAGTTGATCGCTATGTTGGTATGTTAACGGTTGGTATTGACGTTGAAGAAGCCTTGCGTCAGGGCGCTGGTTATTGAATTAATAGCAGGCGTTGATGCAACTTCGTGTCATGCTTTTTACCGTAACGACTAGCTCAGAAAAGTAACGGACTGAGTAATGTCTACGCGGTCTGTCCGGCACTGATTCGCTGGTGATTCATCGGCGTAACCGAATGACATACCAAAAAGTACCCCATGCCCTTCAGGTAAGTTCAGCATACGATGAATCGGTTTCGGGAATTGGCCAAGCGCCCCTTGCATACAAGAATCTATACCATGTTCCTTTAATAGTAATGCGAGTGTTTGAGCGTAAATACCTATATCAACTGCGCCCATGATGTTTAGGTATTTTTCCATTGTGAAGAAAACGACATGTGGCGCATCAAAGAATGTCCAATTTCGGAGCATGGCCATATTTCTTTTGGCTTTGTCGTCTCTGGCCACTGCCATTGCACTATAAAGAGCATTGGCGGCTCCAAATTGCCGCTCTCTATGAATACCTTTATAGGCAATATTCCAATCAAAGTCAGGCTCGGGTGATTGTTGCTTCATCACCTCACTAATGAGCAGCTTACTGAGTTCATCTTTTTTCTCCCCAGACACAACATAAGTCTGCCAAGGTTGAACATTGCAATTGGAGGGCGACTGCTGTGCTTTGCAAAAAACATCTTCCAGTAATGTTGAGTCTATAGGAGTGGCCTTGAAGCCTCGCACGGAGTGACGCTCTTGGAGTATGTCTGAAAGTAACACTTTTGATGCTCCGGAATAGTTATATAGGGTGAGGGACTCTGTAACCTTACGTGTATTTAAGTGTGATCTATGTCAGGAGAATGTAATTCCTTTGGTAACACCTTGTTACATGAACGACCGTTTATTATCCTGCAGCACCAAGGGTTTTGGCCTGTTTTGCGTTAAAAAGTGACATATTCTGCGTCATCGTTTTTACTTTATACGTATTGCGTCGACTTAACACAGGTATTAGAATCCAGCAAAATTTTGTAAATGGACTGTGAAGTAAGTCTCAAAATAGCTGAGATCTGCTTTCGAACGGAGCGAACATTATGAAGTTCATCAAAGGCGTTGCAATAAGTCTAGCCACGGTAGCGGCATTTGCTAGTGGAGGTTATCAGCAAGCAAATGCTTCACCTGGTGGTGTGAATGATTCAGCTGTTTGGCTCAAGGCAGACGACGCCGGTACCATTAACAACGCTTGGAAGGATAGCTCCGGTAACAATCGTGATATTGATGCACGAGGTTCTTGGTCATTAACTTCGGCGGATGCTAGTCACAACTTTCATCCTTACACTACTGGATATACAACTAGTCGCCACTTTAGAAATAATAGTACGGGAATTGTTCCTAGTGGCGAGCGTGAAACTCCATTATCAATTTTTACGGTTACCTTAACTTCGAGCTATGTACAAAATAACTCTGGTCGCATAACAGGATTGGATAGCACCAGCGATTACGCTGGTGAGCCTGGTTTCTCTCTCAACGGTGTTGATGCTGCCGGTGCCGGTAAATTATTACTACGACCAGAGCGCTCTTCGGGTGACGACATTAACGTATTTCACCCAACGGCCGTTCCCCTTTCTCAGTCTGTTTTAGGCTATGCGAATATCGGCGGCGCTGAGAATAAGACATTTGTTCTCGGTTTGAACGGCGAAGAATACTCATATACCTCTCAGTACTCCTCCATTACTCGCGGTGATAATTTACTCGTAGGGTATGGGCGTAAAGACAGTGGTGATGCTTTCCAAGGTGACATCATGGAGGTGATTTGGTACACCAAATCACTGACGACTGCCGAACGCCTACAGGTAAGTTCTTACCTAAGCCTCAAATATGGTATCGATCTTGTTGGTAATTACACCGACAGTACGGGCGCAGTTATTTGGAATGACTCGCTTGGTGTCAGTTCTAACCCAGGGGAAAACTATAAAAATGCGGTCTTTGGTTTAGGTCGAGATGACACCAGCGGATTAAATCAAAAAGTTTCTCGTTCCGTTAAAAGCACGCGTTTAACACTAGCATTACAGTCTGACTTCACCTCTTCAAATGCGTCATCTTCACGTACCACGTCAATCAACGGTGATCGACAGTTTTTCCTAGTTGGTAACAACAGTGGATCATACTCTCTTCAAACGACAGAAGTTGGTGCTCCATACTCACTGCGTATTGGCCGTGAGTGGCTAGTGCAAAAAACAGGCTTCAATCAGTCTGTATCTATGAAATTCGCTATTCCGTCTGGTCTCCCGCAAAGCGCGAAGCTCTACTTAGTCCGTAAGAACACAAATTCTGATTTTAGTTCCGGTGCTGAGTCGATTGGTGAAATAAATAAAACCACAGGTGTTATTAACAACGTCACGTTGAACAATGGTGATTATTTTACCATCGCGGTGACGTTAGATAGCGATGGTGATGGTGTTCTGGATGCTAATGACGCATTTCCGAACGACCCTAACGAGTCGGTAGATACTGATGGCGATGGTATTGGTAATAACGCGGACACTGATGATGATAACGATGGCGTGTTGGATGGTGATGACGCGTTCCCACTTGATCCAAATGAAACAACTGATACCGATGGTGATGGCGTAGGAAATAATGCCGATACCGATGATGATAATGATGGCCTAACCGACAGCGAAGAAAATACGTTAGGAACCAATCCTCTATCCGCTGATACGGATAATGATGGTAATGATGATGCGACAGAGGTTGGGGTCGTGACATCGCCTAATGATACTGATAATGACAACATTATTGATGCGCTTGAATCTGCTAATAACGATGCAGATAGCGACGGTGTATCTGACCAGCTAGATGCCGAAAATAATAACCCTAACAACGACTCGGACGGTGATGGCATCGGTAACGCTGATGAAGTTGCTCTAGGCACAGATCCTCTTGATCCGAATGATACGCCACTAGACTCTGATGGTGATGGTACGCCTAATGCTTTTGATACCGATGATGATAACGATGGTGTATCAGATGATGACGAAGCGACGAATGGTACTGACCCGTTAAATGTTGACACTGATGGCGACGGCGAAAACGACGGCGCAGAAGGGACTACTGATACAGATTCAGACGGCATCATTGATGCGCTTGAATCAAGCTTACTTGACGCTGATAACGACGGTGTATCTGACGAGCTAGACGCTGAAAACAACAATCCGAATAACGACTCGGATGGTGATGGTATTGGTAACGCAACCGAAGTGGCTGCAGGGACTGATCCACTTGATCCAAACGATGCTGGAACAGATACAGATGGCGACGGCACTCCAGATAACATCGACAATGACGACGACAATGACGGTTTAACCGATGTCCAAGAAAGTTCATTAGGCACTGACCCTCTATCTACGGATACGGACAGCGATGGTGAACTGGATTTTTCCGAAGTAGGCGACGTTGCTGATCCTATAGATACTGATGAAGACGGCATTATTGATGCACTTGAATCTGCCGTACTTGATAGTGATAGCGACGGTGTCGTTGACGAGCTAGACGCTGAGAACAACAATCCGAACAATGACTCGGATGGCGACGGCATTGGTAACGCAACCGAAGTGGCTGCAGGGACTGACCCACTGAATCCGAACGATGCGGGCACCGATACTGACGGTGATGGTACCCCAGATAACATCGATACCGACGATGACAATGACGGTGTATCTGATACTGACGAAGCCACTAACGGTACCGATCCATTATTGGCCGATACCGACGGCGACGGCGAAAATGACGGCGCTGAAGGTACGACAGATACTGATTCAGACGGCATTATTGATGCTCTAGAAAGCAGTACGACAGATACCGACAACGACGGTGTATCGGATGAATTGGATGCTGAGAACAACAATCCAAACAACGATACCGACGGTGATGGCATTGGTAACGCGACCGAAGTGACGGCGGGTACTGATCCACTGAATCCGAACGATGCAGGTACAGATACTGACGGTGACGGAATTCCAGACAATATCGACAACGACGATGACAACGATAGCGTTAACGACGAAGACGATGCGTTCCCGTACGATCCGAACGAGTCTGTAGATACCGACAGCGACGGTACGGGTAACAACGCGGATACTGACGACGACAACGACGGTTACACCGATCAAGACGAAGTTGATGCGGGCACTGATCCATTAGATGGTACAGATACGCCTGCAGATAACGACGGTGACGGCGTATCAGACGTAAATGACAACGACGACGACAACGATGGTGTTAACGACGAAGACGATGCGTTCCCGAATGATCCGAATGAATCAGTTGATACAGACAACGACGGCACAGGTAACAACGCTGACAACGACGATGACAACGACGGTTACACCGACGAAGACGAAATCGACAACGGCACGGATCCGCTGGATGCGAATGACACACCAGCAGATAACGACGGTGACGGCGTATCTGACGTGAACGACAATGACGACGACAACGATGGCGTTAACGACGAAGACGATGCGTTCCCGAACGATGACTCAGAAACCACTGACACGGACGGCGACGGCACGGGTAACAATGCTGATACTGACGATGATGGTGACGGTTACTCTGACGAAGACGAAGTTGATGCCGGTACTGATCCATTAGATGGCACAGATACCCCAGCAGATAACGACGGCGATGGCATCTCTGATGTTAATGACGATGACGATGATAACGACGGCATTTCTGATGATGATGAAGATGCCATTGGTACCGATCCTAACAACAGCGACAGTGATGGTGATGGTGTAGATGATGGTACTGAAATTGGTAATGACCCATCTAACCCAACAGATTCAGATGGTGATGGCATCCCGGATGTGAATGATCCAAATAACGATACAGATCAGGATGGTTTGTCTAACTATCTAGAAAGTTTGATTGGCTCTGATCCTGAAAATCGTGATAGCGATGGAGATGATTACCGAGATAACGAAGAGCTGGCTGTTGTTTTGAATGGTCTTGATGTTGATGATGATGGTATTGACGATGCTCTAGATGCAAGCGAACTAGGCATGCCTGATGAAAATGGTGACGGTGTTGCAGATTTCGCAATTGTTGATGTTGATGGTGATGGTGAGCCTAACTTACTTGATACCGACAGCGATAACGATGGCATTGATGATATCGATGAGACATTAGCGGATGCTGATTCAGACGGTATTCCAGACCTGATCGACCCTCTAAATGTCTTAGGTGGCGGTGACAGTGATGGTGACTTTATCCCTGACGCGCTTGAATGTTGCAGCGACACGGACTTGAATGGTCAGCCTGATTACATGCAGGATGATTCAGACAATGACCGTATCGATGACATCTTTGAAGCTGGCATTAGCGGTACTGACACTGATCTAGATGGCTACGACGATATTTATGACGCAGATATTAATGATGATGGTGTTGTAGATAACGGCCCGGATGCTAACGCTGATGGTATTAATGATGATTGGCTGCCGATCGACAGTGATGGCGACGGCTTACCGGATTACCGTGATACCGATAGTGATAACGATGGCGTCACTGATGAAGTTGAATCTGGTTACGGCGCGTATCCAAATCAAGATTCAGATGGTGATGGCATCCCTGATCGAATCGATGTGGTGTCTGAGCCAGGTTTAGCCGGAGGTGGTGATAGCGATGCTGACGGCATAACTGATGCTGATGAGTGTCCAACAGGCTACCCATACTGTGCAGATACTGATGAAGACGGTACTCCGGATTACATGGATAACGTTGATGACAGTATCGATCAAGCACCGGGTAACCCTGATACCGATGGCGATGGCCTGACGGATGAGGAGGAAGCGGATTTAGGTACAGACCCTAACGATGCGGATACCGATAACGACGGCATCTCTGATGGTGATGAAGTCACCGCTGGCTCTGATCCTAAGAATTCAGATTCTGATGATGACGGTATTAGTGATGGCAAAGAAAACACCGACAGTAATGATAATGGTGTCGTGGATACTCAAGAGGGTTACTTGAAAACATCGACTGGTACAGGGTCTATGCACTTCTTATGGCTAGCGTTGGCGGGACTATTGATTCGTCGTCGCCACCTCGCGGCGGTGATTGCTGCCATGATCGTATTGCCTAGTTCAGTGATGGCTGCCGATACTGAACGTTTGTACTTCTCTGGTGCGCTTGAGTATTCACGGTTTGCACCAGTGACAGAAGGTGGTGGTATTCAGATCACTGATCGTCACGATTGGGGATATGGCGTAGGTGTCGGGTATGACGTGTTGGATGAGCTAGCAATTGAGTTTAACTATGCTCAAAAAGGTGAGCTAGTCGCTGCCACTGCAGGCGATGATGTCAATATCGACTACAGCGCGATGACATTAAACGCTCGCTGGTTTCCGGGCTTTTGGTACGGTAATCGTCGTTATGATGATGACTGGCCAGAAAAATTTAACTGGTTCCTTTCTGGTGGGATGAGCCATTTATTAACTGATGGCTCGGCACTTGAAAATAGTGAAAACAGTGTAAATATCACTTATGGCGCGGGTGTCACTTACGGCTTCACTTCCAAACTGCAATTACGTGGTTCAGTGGATCGCGTATCTGGTGATGTTTTGACTTTTGGCCTTAGCTTAGTGTGGTATCCATTTGCCCCTGAGAATCGTGGTAAATATCAAGCGCCAGTGGTTGTTGAGGAAGCAGTTGCACCAGTATATGTGCCGGTAGATATCGTTGTTCCGCGAGCGAAACCAACAGTCAGTATTGTGCCTGTGCCTCCGGTTGCAGAGGTCTGTCAGGTTGAGCGTTCACGTGCCGACGTACTATTTGGTTATGATTCGTACCGTTTGCAAGATCAGTTTTTTGATAGCTTAGATTTTGCTGCCAAAGACTTCTTTAAATGTCCGAACATGACGATTACCTTGATCGGTTTTACGGATAGCCGTGGTAGCCAGCGTTATAATGAACGTCTTGCTTTACGTCGCTCAGATTCGGTGGCTCAATATTTGATGGAGCGAGGTGTACCTTCCAATAGAATTGTGAAGATTTCACGTGGTATTGATGATTCACGTGGCTTGGAAGAGTCTGAAAAACGTCGTGTAGAATTGTACTTCGGTGATCACTCTGAGAAAGACTGAGAGCCAGTGCGTTGAAGAGTAGTACTGCTCTGCTCGACACATGAAAACTAGAATGAACCGGCTTAGGCCGGTTTTTTCTTACCTACAATAATGTCAGTAGGGAGTAAGAGAGCCAGAGGCGTGTTGTAAATTTAACGTCTGGTCTCTAATATTAGAAACAACCTCGGATTGTCATGAGTATTTCCTGAGTAACCTAACCGGTTACTGAGAGGCCAATAACAATAATTACGGCAACATAAGAACAATGGATTGTGCTTTACTCGGTCGTTAGCCAACCCTGACTTGGGATGGAGCACTCGGTATGAAGATCTCTTCAAAGTTTAATCACGCTGTATTAGTGTCGATATCATTCGTTGCTTTTTCGTCGCTTGCCGCTCCTGGTGGTGTTTCTAGCCCGGGCCTGTGGCTGAAATCAGATGACGCGGGAGATATCAGTACCGCTTGGAAAGATCATTCAGATAACAACAACCCCGTCGAAGCTGTGGCAGATTCTGGTGAGGCGCCCTGGGAATTAACTGCTGCAGACTCAGATCATAACTTCCACCCTTACACCACAGGGTATAGTTCTAACCGACTTTTTTTAGAGCCGGATGCTTCTTTTGTTGTTGACGAAAAAAGTCCAACCCCGCTAACTATATTAACGGTCACTCGTAATGAATCGGTGTTACTTGGCGATAATACGGCACGTATTACCGGGTTAGATAGTATTAATTATGGTAGTACCAGCCCCGCTCGAGAGCCTGGACTTTCATTTATGGGGGCGGATACCGAAAGCCCTGGAACGATTCAAGTAAGTTTAGATTTAGATGATGGTATTGGTTTTCCAATCCATAACTACACAAATCAAATCCCTCTATCTCAAAACTTGTTAAGCCACTCTGTGATCGGTGGTGTGAATAACGATCAAGTGACTTTCGGTTTTAATGGCGTCGACACCTTAAACGTAATGGATGATCCGGTGGTCACCAGAGGCAACGTACTTAGCGTTGGGTATGGCGTTTTTGGAACGGGGTATGGCAGTAGTACTGCTTTCAATGGCGATATCATGGAGGTTATTTGGTATGCCGAGGCACTCACACCAGAACAGTTAAGAAAAGCTAATACCTACTTAGCCATTAAGTACGGCATCGCGTTAGAGGGGGATTACGTCGGCAGCAATGACCAAGTTGTGTGGTCGGCTGCTGAAAGCGCCTCATTTAACCATTCAGTATTTGGTCTTGCGCGCGATGACATTAGCGGCTTGCATCAAAAGGTCTCGCGCTCGGTAGACTCAAGTGAGCTCATCTTATCTATTGATGCAGATTTTAGCAGCGATAATGGCAGTATCAGCCGTGTTACCGAAATTTCTGGTGATCAACAATATTTCATCGTTGGTGATAACGCTGCGGCTGTTGCAACTCAAGACACTGAATTAGAGACACCATACTCGCTACGCTTATCTCGTGAGTGGCTGGTGCAAAGCACATCGTTTAATCAGCCCGTCTCGTTAAAATTTGAACTGCCAACGCTGCCAGCGAATACTCGGGTGTATTTAGTGCGTAAAAACTCGAATTCTGATTTTTCTGATGGCTCAGAATCGTTAGGGGAAGTGGATTCGAGCACGGGTATTATTGAAAATATTCAATTGAACGATGGCGATTATTTTACGCTAGCAATAACGCGCGATACTGATGGTGATGGCGTCCTTGATACCGAAGATGCCTTTCCAAATGATCCTACTGAATCTGTAGACACCGATTCCGACGGTACGGGGAATAATGCAGATACTGATGATGATAATGACACTTATACTGATGATGACGAAGTAGCGTCAGGGTCTGACCCGCTCGATAGCGGCGACACGCCGCTGGATAACGATGGCGATTCTATTTCCGACGTCACCGATACCGACGATGATAACGACGGTGTGAGTGATATTGATGAAGTAGCCATTGGTATCGATCCATTCAATGCCGATAGCGATGGGGATGGTGTTTACGATGGTCGGGAAGTCGGTGCGGATGCAAGCATGCCAATCGACACCAACGGTGATGGCATTCCAGATGTTAAGGACGAATTTAACGATTCAGACTTAGATGGACTAACTAATTTTATCGAGTCTCAAATTATTGGCTCCAACCCTAACTTGCGTGATAGCGACGGCGATGACTTGCGTGATAACGAAGAGCTCGCGGTTCCGCTTTTAGGCGAAGATACTAATGGTAACGGCATTGATGACGCCATTGATGCGAGCATGATTAGCGCTCCCGATATGAATGGTGATGGCATTGTTGATTTCGCATTACGTGATACCGATGGCGATGGAACGCCAGACCTACTAGATTTTGACAGTGATGCCGACGGCATTGACGATGTGAATGAAGCACTCGCCGATACAGATAAGGATGGAATTATTGATGTGCTCGATCCTTTTATTGCGCTCGGTGGTGGAGACAGTGATGCGGATGGTATCCCGGATGTGGTTGAGTGCTGCAGCGACACCGACCTAGATGGCCAACCAGATTACACGCAGCTAGATTCTGATCGAGATGGATTATCGGATCGCCAAGAAGCCGGTCTTATTGGAAACGACGACGACGTTGATGGCTATGATGATTTTTACGATGCAGACATCAATTTGGATGGTGTTATTGATAATGGTCCAGATGACAATGGCGATGGTATTCGAGATACCTGGGTGGTTCTAGATACGGATGGCGACGGCTTTGCGGATTATCGTGATACGGATTCAGATAATGATGGAATCAGTGACTTTGACGAAACGTTATCGGCCAGTGACTTCAATATAGATGAGGATAACGACGGCATTCCAGCACAGGCCGATGTGGCAAGTGGCGTCGATGGTGGAATGGATGGTGGCGACAGTGATGGGGATGGTTTGTCTGACCTATTTGAGTGCGCTGTGGGGTACCCATTCTGTAAAGACTCAGATTTCAACGGTACACCTAATTACATGAGTACAGACAGTGATGGTGATGGTATCGACGACAGCGTGGAATGCCCTTCAGTGAATGATTGCCCCGATTCAGATGGCGATGGCATTCCAGATTACATTGATAACGATAGTGATAAAAATCAAGCACCGGGCACAGCCACTGGTAATAACCTCGCAGGGGATAGCAAGTCGGACCATATGACGGCATCGACGGGCATTGGTGCATTGACTTGGGTGTGGGTGCTAGGAATGATGATGCTATTATCATATCGACGTAAAACAAAAGGATAGCCCGATGACCTTTACAAGGCGGTTGGCTAAGGTCATCACCTGTATTGCAACAATCAGCTTAAGTATTGCGTTGGCAACAACAGCCAATGCAGCAGAGTTTGATGGCTTAACAAAAGAGCGTTTATACGTAACCGCGGGAACAGAATTTTCCCGGTTTACGCCTGAGACTCAAGGATCAGAATTTACCGCCGAAGATGTTCATGATTGGGGATTTGGCGTAGGCGTTGGTTATGATTTACTCGATCAACTCGCCATAGAGTGGGACTACTCCAATAAGGGTGAGTTACTCGCCACGAGTGATTCAGGGTTTGTAAATACGGGTTATAACTACACCACAGTGACGGCCAATTGGTTTCCAGATTTATGGTATGCCAACCGCCGTTACGATGATGATTGGCCAAATAAAATTAATTGGTACTTGTCTGGTGGCTTAAGCCGTTTATTTGTTTCAGGGTCTGCGAATACCGAGTTAGAAAATAACGTCAATGTCATGGTTGGAGCCGGTGTGACTTACGGCTTTGATTCAAAACTGCAATTGCGTGGGTCCATTGATCGCGTATCCGGCGACGTCCTTACTTTTGGCTTATCTTTAATGTGGTACCCATTTGCACCTGAAGGGCGGGGCGAACGACGAGGGCGAATCACGGAAGACGACGTACCTGTGTACGTGCCTTTTCAGGTGGCTAAATCTATCGCTAAAGGTGAAGCCAACAATATGTGTCAGTTCACCAAACAGGAAGAAACAGTCGTATTTTCTTCAGGCTCTTATTTAGTAACTAAGGGCTACCTAGGTCGTTTAAATCAAATTGCTGATCGCTTCTTTAAATGCCCGAATGTTCGTATCGTCTTAGTTGGCCTCGGTGAGGGGAGTGCGAGGCGGGATGAACAGCCTATCGAATTCCGAAGAAATGACGCCGTAGCGCGTTACTTGATTAAACGTGGCGTGCCCTCGAACAAAATCGTAATGACGACACAGAGCTATGCCGATGTGGCGAGAGGAAGTGATAAAAACCGTGTGGATGTGTACTTCGGGCGCTGATGTGAATTTCTCGTGAGTGACTCAATGACAATAAAAAACGGCTACTTGGCCATCGTTGCTTCATAACTACTGTTCCACAGTTTTAAGCAGCGCTGTAGCTGACACTGAACGGTTGTTTTAATATCTAGGCCCAATGCCTCACAAGGGGAACTTATCCCCTTACCGGTGGGCATAACCAGACATATCTTCTGTTTATGCGACGGCCCCAGAGTCGCTAATGCATGGTCGCTGCTATATCGCTTTTCAGATCATATTCCTAGTTTGCTATTTCATATTCCTAGTACTGCTTAATTTGAAATGCGGCTTCGCGGACTTTCCTTTAATCGGCATGCGTTGGGCGCCAGACAACAAAGTCATTCTGAGGCCTTTAGAGCAAAACCTTGCCCCGGAGCGACGCAACAAATATGGATACTTTAAGAGGTCGCTCCGGGGCGGATTGTTTTGCGTGCCTTATAATTACTGCAGATGGCTGGATGAAGCCGGATGCGCCGAGAAGAGAGGATCGTAAGGAGAAACCTCTCCTTGCATGGGGCCGGGGGCGGAGCCCCGAAAGGGAGTTGAGTTTGAGAACTTAGTTTAAGAACTTAGTTTAAGAACTTAGTTTAAGAGTTGAGTTTTAAAGAAACACGATTAAATAATTCAAGCAGTTTGGAGTGACGCATGTCACTCCAAACTATGAGACGCAGTGGCCATCGCCAGTTTTTTTATTGGGTACTATTTGAAAAACGGCTTATTCAACGGACTTTATTCACACAGCCTTGTTCAAAAGGTAAGTCGTTAGTAAGGGTACCGGGCGACCAGTCGAGCCTTTTGTCATGCCAGCGCCATCCCAAGCAGGCCCTGCAATATCGACGTGTGCCCAGCGAGTATCTTCAGTAAAGCGAGATAGGAAGCAAGCGGCTGTTGTTGCTCCTGCTAACGGGCCACCAATGTTGGCCATGTCAGCAAAATTACTATCCAGGCCGGGCTTATAGTCTTCTTCAAGAGGTAAGCGCCATACACGGTCACCCGAGGTTTGACCGGCTGCGAGTAGTTCGCCGGCGAGGTCTTCGTCGGTGGTAAATAACCCCGAATTAACCTTGCCTAATGCAGCCATGCAAGCGCCCGTTAGTGTAGCAACATCAACACAAGTCGCAGGTTTGTAATCACGAATACCCAGAGTTAATGCATCGCAAAGCACCAAGCGGCCTTCAGCATCGGTATTCAAAATCTCAATGGTTAAGCCCGCAAGCGAGGTAACCACATCACCCGGTTTACTCGCGTTACCAGCAGGCATGTTTTCAGCACTGGTAATAATGGCCACGATGTTAACGGCTGGCTTAATGGCGGCAATGGTTTTCATGGTACCGAGTACGGAGGCAGCACCACACATGTCGTACTTCATCTCGTCCATTTTTGCGCCCGGTTTTAAACTAATGCCACCGGTATCAAAGGTGATGCCTTTACCCACAATCATATGCGGTTGAGCGTCACCTGCCCCTTTGTATTCCATAATGATCACTTTACCCGGCTCGGTTGAACCTTTAGATACGGAGTAAAATGCACCAGCGCCCATGGCTTCCATGTCTGCTTCGTCGTAAACCTTGCATGTAAATCCGGCTTCTTTACTCAGTGCTTCAGCTTCAGCCGCGAGGTACGCAGGGGTACAAATGTTTGGCGGCATATTGCCCAAATCTTTGCAGTAAGAGGTGCCTAGGCCTTTTGCGTCCGCCACGTTAAGTGCATTGGTGATATCGTCGCCAATCCAGATCAGAGTACTGGCTTGCTTACTTTCTTCTTTCGCGGGTTTGGTTGCAGTAAAGCGGTACTGCGCGGCATGGATCGCTAACACTAGTTGCTCAGCCCACCACTCCTGAGGAAGCGATTCAGAAAACAGCGCTGAAAAATCAACGGCAACACTGCCTTCTATTTTAGCAACGGTTGATCCCACTGAAGAGGCAATCTTGCCAGCTTCAAACACACTCAACGTTGAGCTGCCACCGGCGAGTAATACACGACGAGCAGCAACACCGCTAACGCCCGGTAGCAACAGTGTTTTGCCTGCGCTGCCGCTGATGTCGCCATCAGTCACACGTGCGCTTAGAAACCCATTGCTGGCTTCATCAACAGCCTTGGCGGAAGTCGATAGAGTGTTTGATTGGTCAAGTGTCACAACAAGGCAGTCAGTGTTCAATTCGCTGACGTTGCCTGAGAAAATCTGAAATTCCATGGAAGCTCCTGCGGATGCGGGTAAAGGCGCGATGAAGAAAAAGAGTGTTCGTAACCTTTAGTTTGAGGTCAGATGAGTAAAATACAAGTAGGCGGGTCACGGAAGCCTAAAAAATCAGTACAATAAGGCCCAGTTTATAACCACCATACAAACCTTGGCGCATGCCGAGGTGCGAACCTCTGAGGTTAGTCGCACTTGATTCTGTTTCGTTATCTCGCCCGAGAGCTAATTACCACCATGGGGGCGGTTACCTTAGTCCTGATGTTGATCATGATGAGCGGACGTTTAATCAACCAGCTTGCTTCGGCGGCGGCGGGGGAAGTGTCGCTTGAGGTTGTGTTCTTTACCTTGCTTCTGCGTATGCCATCGTTTCTAGAAATGATTCTGCCAATGGCATTATTTATCTCTATTTTACTGGCTTATGGGCGGATGTATTCTGAAAATGAAATGACCGTTCTAACCGCCACGGGTTTTTCTGAACGGCGCCTTTTGGGCTATACCCTGATTCCGGGCATGGTTGTGATGCTGGTTGTCGGTACGTTTTCTTTGTATCTCAGCCCGTTAGGTGCCCAGAAAATGGAAGCCTTGTATCAAAAGCAATCTGAGATGACTGAATTTGAGCTGCTGGTGCCGGGGCGCTTCCAGAGTACAGAAAAAGGCAGCCGAGTCACTTATACCGAATCTCTTTCATCAGACAAAACCGTTATGAATAACGTTTTTATCGCGGATGGCAATACGCTCATGTTGGCTGAAAATGGTAGTCAGTACATTAGCCCTGAAACAGGCTCGCGCTTTCTGGAGTTACATGGTGGCAAGCGGTTTGATGTCACGCCGGGATCACTTGAATTTCAAGTACTTGAGTTTGAGCGCTACGGAGTGAAAATTGCGGAAGAGACCGAAGACCGTCGTAAAACCAAAAAAGACGCCATTCCTACTGTGGAATTGATTGGATCTGATAACGCCAAATACCAAGCGCAATTACAGTGGCGTATCTCGCTTATTATTATGGTGCCCATTTTGGTGCTGATCGCTTTTCCATTATCCAAAGTGAATCCGCGCCAAGGACGTTTTGCGCGCATGTTTCCGGCGATTATCTTATTTATGGTGTACATCTCGGTATTGATCGCGATGCGCGGGATGGTCGAAAAACAGAAGCTGTCCGCTGACTTTGGTATTTGGTCTTTGCATATTATCTATTTCTTGATTGCGCTCTCTTTGTTATACGGCCCTGAAGTCTTGCGTCGTCATCGAGCTAGGAGACTCTAATATGACCAAGCTAGATCGCTACGTTAGCAGAACCGTACTTATGGCGACGTTTGTCGTCATCATGGTGATTGTTGGCCTAGATGCAGTATTTACCCTAGTAGACGAGCTTGACCAGCTTAAAGGCGGATATGGTTTGGTCGAGGCGTTAGAGTTTATGGGGCTGCGCTTGCCACGTCGTGCCTATGAATACATGCCAATGGCCTGCTTAATTGGTTGTTTAGCAGGCTTAGGTGGCATGGCTGCCAATAGCGAATTAACCGTGATGCGTGCCGCTGGATTATCAGTGACTCGGATTATCTGGTCTGTGATTAAGCCCGTTGCTTTATTAATGGTGTTGAGTCTTGCTATCGCGGAGTATGCGATACCAACCCTTGAGCGTATTGCGCAATCACAAAAGGCTGTTGCGCAAGGCAAAGATGAACTGATGTCGAATAAGGGCAAAGGGTATTGGCATCGTGAGGGCAATCAGTTTATGCGCTTTACCGCTGTTGAACCAAATGGGGTTCTGCACGGAATTTCATTATTTTATTTTGATGATGAACGTAATTTGAAGCGTGTGATTCGCGCGAAAAGAGCGATTTATCAGCGTGATTATTGGCAAATGCAAAATGTCAGTGAGTTGCTGATTTCGGAGGATATTACTCAAGAGCAGACGTACGAATCTCGTGTTTGGGATTCGGGATTAACGCCACAAAGCTTGAGTGTCGTTATGATTGAACCTCGTGATATGTCGATCACTAATTTGTATGGGTATGCGAAATACCTAGAAGCGCAAGATCTCAATGCGGATAATTATTTGTTGTCCTTCTGGAAAAAAGTAACACAGCCACTAGGAACGTTTGCCCTCGTTATATTAGGGGCGGCGTTTATATTTGGGCCACTCCGACAAGTGACCGCCGGCTCACGTATATTCTCCGGTATTTTAGTTGGCTTAGTGTATAAGTACTTAGAAGAGATGCTTGCACCGGCGAGTATCGTATTAGGTTTTGAGCCTATACTCGCGAGCATTATTCCTATCGGGTTGAGCGCTTCACTCGGAATCTATTTACTGCGAAAGGCAGGTTGAAGCCACTGCTGTTCTATGTTTTTTAAGGAACACTGTCGTTTTTAAGGAACACTGTCGCAGACAATCAGCATCGTTTGATTTGAAATGCAGCTGAGCGGCTTTTTCTTTATTCGGCATGCATGCGGCATAATGAATGTCGTTGGCTGGATGAAGCCAGATGCACCGAAAATATAGGCTCGAGATTACTGCTGTCCCACAGTTTTAAGCTGTACTGTTGCTGGTACCGAACAGTGGTTTTAATATCTAGGCCCAAGGGGAGAGCCAGACATCACATCAGTTTCTGTGACGGCCCATAGGCGCTAAAGCATGGTTGCTGCTATTCCCTTTTAGATAAATATCTTATTTTCTATCTCATGTCCCTAGAACCTTTTACTTTAAAATTAGCACCGTTTGATTTGAAATGCGGCTTCGCGGACTTTCCTTTAATCGGCGTGCGTACGGCGCCAGACAACAAAGTCATTCTGCGGTCTTTAGAGCAAAACCTTGCCCCGGAGCGATGCAAGAAATACGGATACTTTAAGAGGTCGCTCCGGGGCGGATTGTTTTGCGTGCCGCATAATGACTGCCGT
>OMOM01000273.1_pt1 | contig 32068 bp, 22 predicted proteins | sample 1646501 | NCBI WGS metagenome assembly OMOM01 (sample SAMN05416802, study PRJEB24817) | seawater metagenome | isolation source: Sea water | place: Canada:Atlantic | collected 2013-07
ATATAATAGAAATTGAGCAAAGCTTTTTTTGAAAACAATAGAAAATAAAAATTTAATATCCATTAATGAAGAAGTGGCTTTAAAAGAAATTTTAACGCCACTTTGGTCGCGTCGATGGAAAATTATATTTTTTACTTTGATCTTGACACTTTTAGCTGCAGTTTATGTATCGTTACTTAAACCTTCATATAGTGCGACTGCAATTCTACAAATTGGTACTAACAAACCTGCGAATACCTTATCGATTAATGATGCATTTAATGAATCAAATGCCAGTAAAGAGCAAATTCAAACACAATTTGAGTTATTACGTTCTCGAAAGTTTGCCGAGCGTGTTATTTATCAACTTAATCTAGTTAAACACGCAGAATTCAATAGCGGGAAATATAACGATAAACTTGTTTTTCTTACTAACGTGGGGCAACGAAAATCTCAAGCGACAGTCAGTGATGTTGTTCGAAAATTTCAACAAAATTTATCCATAGTACCAATTGCGGGTACTGAGTTAGTTAAAATATCTTATGTATCTTTTTCTGCACAATTATCACAAGAAATAGCGAATCAAGTGGGTGTTACGTATCTGCAATATCAAGACGAAATTCATAGTGCATCAAAAGAAACCACTTCTCAGTGGCTGGTTGACCAACTTGAAGAGTTAGGCAAAAAACTGCAACTGTCAGAGTTGTCTTTGCAAGCATATCGAGAAGCTGAAGGTATTGTCGATATTCATGGTGTGGTGGGCTTGGTGGGCTCTCAACTGACAGAGTTAACATCGGAAACCTTGAAGGCGGCGAAATTAGCCGATGATCTTGCTATTTCACATCAAGAGATTCAAAAATACTCAGGAGATATTGCAAAGCTCAGTGAGCTACATGAAATAAGTAGTCATGCAACGTTAATGCAATTACGTCGAGAAGAAGAGAAAGTTGAACGTAAAATGTTCGAGTTATCGAAACGATATGGCCCTAAGCATCCGAAACAAATCGCCGTTAATGCCGAATTAATGTCCTTACAAAACCGTATTACACAGCAAGTTTACGATATTGTTATCTCAATGGAGAAAGAATATTATAGTGCAATAGAGAAGGTTAATGGTACAAAACAGCGCTTAGATATTGCCAAAAAAGACTACTTACGCTTAAGTCGTTTGCAAAATAAATTTTCGCAGTTAACGCGTGAAGTGGATACCAACAAAGAGCTTTACAATAACTATTTAGTACGCTTAAAAGAAGCTGATGCTATGGGTAACTATAAATCGAATTTTTATGTTCGGTTTATAGATAAAGCAACCGTACCAAAAAGCCAGTCTGCACCTAATAAAATAATGGTGATAGCTTTCACATTTATACTCTCGCTAGCTGTGATTTCGTTGATTATTATCATGCGTGAATTGTTAATGGATACATTGAATTCGCGCCGAAAATTGGATAATTTTAATGACGCACCTATTCTCGCTGTTTTACCAAAAATCAAGGTGAGAGCTCATCAAAAAAAGGAAGATGCTTACACTACAGATAATAGATTTACTGAAGCGATAAGAACATTACGCACTGCTTTGTTATTTAATAATGAAAAGAAGCCGCCGAAGATTATAGCAGTAACTTCTTCAGTGCCTAATGAAGGTAAATCGACTGTTGCGTTGCATCTTGCTCGTTCGTTCAGTGAAATGGAAAAAGTGTTACTTATAGAAGCCGATATGCGACACCCAACCATTGCTAAAAATATGAATTTGAATGAACATCGCCCAGGATTATCTAACTTGTTAGCTAAAACGCATCAAATTAATGAATGTATTATTCGTGATAAAAACGTCAAATTAGATATTTTAACCTCAGGTGTAACCCCCGCTAACCCGTTAGCCTTTCTCTCAATGAAACGTTTTAATATGTTGATTAAAGTATTTGGCAACTTTTATGATCGTATTATTATTGAAACTCCACCTGTTCATGCGGTGAGTGACGCCGTTATTATCTCAAAATTAGTGGATAGTGTTATTTATATTGTGCACGGTAACAAAACTAAACGAGAACAAATTTCGTCAGGTCTTAGAATGCTAAAACAAGTGAATGCACCAATTGAAGGTGTAGTGGTTAACCACAGTGAAAATATTGATACTGATAAATATCAGAATAAATATTATACCGAGCGCGACAATATCATTAAGCTCGCGGCCAGAAAACGCGGTTAACTCAAACTTATTATCATTTACTTACTTAATTCAATTGCGATCAAAGCAGTTTATGCCTTGGCTATTTTTGCGTACAATAAGGCAAATTTTTAATAGTCACTGTTATGAAAATACGTACAAACTTCTCCTTAAAATCTTTCAATAGCTTTAATGTGCCTGTTGTTACACCAGAGATATTTTTTCCATCGACGTTAAAAGAGTTGGCTGAAATACCAGTAGCAAAAGCGACGTCATCTTATATTCTCGGTGAAGGTACCAACTCTTTATTTTGCCAAACAAGTGCTCCTATTATTATTAAACCTAGTCTTATGGGCATTGAAGTCAACGAAAGCGATGAATATTTTCAAGTTAAAGTTGCGTGTGCAGAAAATTGGCATGATTTTGTGCTGTTTTGTATTAAACGTGGCATATTCGGTTTAGAAAATTTAGCCTTAATTCCTGGAAGTGTTGGTGCTGCACCTGTGCAAAATATAGGTGCTTATGGCATCGAAGTGTGCGATTTCATCGAGTCTGTTTCATGGTTCGATTTTGCTCAACAAAAACAAATAAACTTTACTAACGCGCAATGTCAATTTGGTTATCGTGACAGTATTTTTAAGCGAGCGTTAAATGGTTCGGGAATTATTACTCATGTTAATTTCGTTTTTCCAAAAGCTTGGCAAGCAGTAAATAGCTATCAAGGTTTGAGCGATATTACCTCACCTGTTACACCTGAAGCTATAATGGCAAAGGTCATTCAGCTTCGCCAAGCCAAATTACCTGATCCTAAAGACTTGCCTAACGCGGGCAGTTTTTTTAAAAATCCTATAGTGAAAGAAGCTTTGTTTAATAAACTGCATCATCAGTATTCTACTATGCCGCATTATCGACAATCTAATGGTGACATAAAGCTAGCAGCGGGATGGTTAATTGAACAAACAGGTCTTAAAGGCTTTCGTCAACACGGTGTTGGCGTGCATGAAAACCAAGCCTTAGTTATTATCAATTATGAAAGTGAACAGGGCGAACAAATTGTAGCTCTGTCGGTTTATATTCAGGAACAAGTTATGGCTAAATTTAACATCCAATTAGTGCCAGAAGTTCGGTTTATTGGTGCTAACGGTGAATTGCGCAATGCCAATACAGGAAGTGAAAATGAAAGCCATACGTGAGCAATTAATAAAGAGGTTGGTCAAAGGTGAGTTTTTATCAGGCCAAGCTTTAGGTGAGGAGTTAGGTGTTAGCCGAGCTGCCATTTCAAAACATATTAGTGCTTTGCAGGAAATAGGTTTCGATATATTTAGTGTTACTGGTAAAGGTTATCGTTTAGCAAACCCCATTGAACTGCTCGATGAAAGCCGTATTACGCAATTACTTATTGAGCAAAAAACTCCAGCAAAAGTAGAAGTACATAACTTAATTGATTCTACTAATAGTTACTTAATGCGACGCTTACCTAATCAAAATATTCCTGGGCAAGTGTGTATTGCTGAGCACCAAAGTGCAGGGCGAGGGCGAAGAGGGCGGCAGTGGATTTCTCCTTTTGGTTCGCATATTTATTTATCGATGTATTGGCATTTAGAGCAAGGTATGTCGGCTGCAATGGGCTTAAGCGTTGTCGCTGCACTTGCCGTGAGTGATGCTATAAAATCTTTGTATAGTGTTGATGTTGAACTGAAATGGCCAAATGACATTTATTTTAATGGTGTCAAACTTGCGGGAATTTTAATTGATCTTGAAGGCCAAGCAATGGAGCCTTGTCATTGTGTTATTGGTATTGGTTTAAATATTAACATGCCAGAAAAGAGTGCAGTCTTAGTTGACCAACCTTGGATTGATTTATCGACGGCGCTTGGTGTAGATATAGATCGTAATGTTTTGGCGGCCAGTATTATTTCAGCATTGCTTACACGCCTTAAAGTACACAGCGAAACAGGTATAAATACCATGGTTGCGCAATGGCAATCACAAGATTTTTATTACAATAAACCAGTTTCATTAATCACGGGAGAAAAAGTTACCCGGGGTATTTGTCGCGGCATTAACGCACAAGGCGCATTAATGCTAGAAGTAAACGGCCAAGTTAGTCCTGTTTATGGCGGTGAAGTAAGTTTAAGGGCTGGTATATGAGACTATTAGTTGATGTTGGTAACACGCAGGTAAAATATGTGCTGCAAGGCACTAAAACCTCTTCGGTATTCTCTGATGTTATATATGTAGATTATCAGACTTTTCAAAACCAATTATCGCAAGGTGAGTTTTCACAAGTCACTGAAATTATTGTGGCTAACGTGCATGGACAGGAAGTACTTGAATCAATTGAATGCTGGGCTACAGAAAAAAATATTGCCTGCTTACAAGTTCACAGCAGTGCACAAGCTTTTGGTGTTACGTCTTCTTATCATCAAGCAGAACGCTTAGGTGTTGACCGTTGGCTAGCTTTAATAGGAGCCAAGCAGCTTTACCCACAACAAAACATACTAATTATTGATGCCGGTACAGCGACAACCATGGATATTTTAGATGTTAATGGTCAGCATCATGGTGGTTGGATAATGCCTGGCGTAGAGGTGCTATTTAGTAGCTTGTTGTCTCGAACCAATAAAATTGTTGCCTCACCAAGTGCTAGCGCAAGCCTTGAATTTGGTACCGACAGCTCAAGTTGCTTAAATCATGGCAGTTGGGCTATGACTATTGGCGCTATCAAAGAAGCGATTACCCAAGCAAACAACTTGCTTGTACTGAACAAAGTGTTAATCACTGGCGGCAATGCTCAAGAAATTGCTAACCTTATTCCAGAGACTTGTCAGCTTGAGCCAAAGCTAATATTTCATGGTTTAAGCTGTTTTAAGGCCACTGAACGACGAGATACAATCAACAATTAAATGTCATTGTGTGCAAAAAACCATCAAACGCATAAAAACATGCTTTTTTTTGCATTTTGGTGTTGCAAGCTAGAAAACATTACTCTAGAATTCGCACCACTTAATGTAGTGCCGACTTAGCTCAGTTGGTAGAGCAACTGACTTGTAATCAGTAGGTCGCCAGTTCGACTCCGGCAGTCGGCACCATTCATAACGAAGCCTCAACAGCAATGTTGAGGCTTTTTTATTTGCCTCAATAAACTCCACTGATTGAAACCCGTATCATCGAAAGACTCTGCAGCGCAATTATCGCATGCGGTCCATTGCTTCCTAAGAGGCATGGAGCCTTAACTTCGGCTCAGTTATTTTTATATTTGTTTCTAATAAAATACTTGGTCTAATCCCAAAGTAGCCTTTAACAGAACTAATAAAACCACCTACCCCACCTATTTTTCAACCCATACTAAATTTACCTCAAACATATCAATAAATTAATAGACGTAACCAATGGGTTAGGTTTTTATTTTTTCAATTCCTAAACTGTATTCCCATCTTAAATATGCATTAGTCGAAACTATAAACTCACCATCGTCTATTCCTAAGGTTTGTCGGAAATATATTATAGTCTGTATTTTCGCTTATCTAGAACCAATAGCGTCCAAGACTGGACATTCTATTAATGGCCTTAAGTGAGGTTGTCATGGTTATACTTTCTATAAATATAAAGCTGACATCCAATCAACCTTCCTCCCACTATCCATGATAGTTTCAATTTGATTAATCAATTAGCCTCCCAGAAAATTAATTTATTAATGCCCTATTTTGACTTAACACCTTGTACATCAATCATCAAAAGGGAGGGAATGTGTCAAGTTACTTTACAGTAGCGGCATACAACCACCTAAAAACAAAAATAAACACAATAAAAACAACACCTTATAGTACTGGCCTCAATATTGCTTTGCTTGTAAGGTACAATATATCATTAACATATAGTTTTATATAAATAGGAAGTATTTTTGTGACTAAAACTAATTATAAAAAAGCATTAATAGTCAGCTGTTTATTATCGGCAAATGCCGCCGCAGGTGTTATTAATTTCAATGAAAATGTGACACTAGGCGATATACTTAATCAACAAAATCCGACCATAAATGGCGGATTCGATATTAGTTCGGTTTTAAGCGACTATAACAATGAAGATGTTACGATTTTAGACGCCGCATTAAATCTTTATGGTTATTCAAATTTAAATACCTCGACGTCGATTAATTATGAGCAATATCAAAAAACCAGCAGTTATAACCGTAGGGTTAACCGAGGATATACTGTGTATACAACACAACATGTAACTCAAGGGTATAAAAAAACTTATAAATGTGGTTTTTTAGGATGGAGTAATTGCTCTCGGTGGGTTGATACATCCTACACTTACCAACTGCCTCATTACGTAGACACTTCATATTATGTAACTGACAGTAATTATCAACGTGATGTCACTACAAACGTGGAAGATTTAGTAAAAGATGAAATGATGCTCAGCCTCGCGGGACAAGACTTTTTTGCATCAGCATTAAATTCAACTATTACCTTGGCAAAAGTAAATAGTCAGGTACAACGTTTCGGTGGTGGTTTTTCTGCAAGACGAACAAATATAACTGACTATTACTTGAATACTGAAACTTACTTTGGTGACTTAAAGCTCGAATTAGATATTAGCAATATATTAGCTGAAACCTTATCTATTGGCGATACCACTCTTGATTGGGATGTTTTCGCTTCACTTGGGCAGTTTAATTTAAACTCGATTTCATTAGACATAAATTACAATAAAGTCCAACGCGCTCCTTTAATTACGACTAACTCTGTACATAATACAGCAGTATCAGTACCTGAGCCGGTAACGTTATTTTTACTTGGCGCTGGTTTAGGTATTGGCGCATTAAGTAGAAAAAATAAGAATAAAAGTTAAATTACCTAATTAACACATATTATGAATTAAGTGCGTAAAAATCACTTGAAATCAAAACAGTAAAGCCTCAACAGCAATGTTGGGGCTTTTTTATTGCCTCAATAAAAAAGCCCCTGATTGCACCTTGACTAGTTCAGTCTGTATAAAAACGTAAAAGACATGATTGGTTTGATATGTGCGCTAGCTTGTACTTACCATTTTACATACCTTATAATATTGACAGTTTTATATTGTAATAATGAGCCACTCTATTGTTAACGAAGTACATCACAGCTTTGATATTTATATTGTCAATTGCACAAATTGATATAGCTTATGGTGCTGAAGATAAATCTCTTTCCATGTGTGTTTCGCATTTTCCACCTCACCAAATAGTATTGCCAGGCCAAACACCTATCGGCGAAAACATTGCAGCAACAACTTATCTATTTAATAAACTCGGTTATAAAGTACTATTTACTGAGAATAATACCATTTGGCGTTGTTTAGGTATGTTAAAAGCAGGCAAAGTGGATATTATGTCGGGTCTGTTAGACTCACCTGAGCGCCGAAATTTCGCTCATTTACTGGTTTATAGTTCATTACATAAAAAATCTTTTTATGTAAAAGAAGGCGGACCAACCATTAGTGGCTTTGCTGACCTTAAAGGTTTAAAAATAGCGGTTTTAAAAGAAATAAAGCAGTTTGAAAAGTTTGACAATGCGCCTGATACTTTTTTTGAAAAAGTGTATGTTAATGATATGGCGGCTGCCTTTCGGGTTTTAGTAGCAGGGAAAGTTGATGTGGTCATATCGACTAACTTTAACGATTTAGATAAATATATCCCCCCTAATAATCATGAAATTAGAGAAATCACAGTCACTTTAGATGATGCTTCATTCTTATTTATCGCTCTATCAAAAAAATCTAAAATTGCCCATTTAGCTAAAGATTTCACACAATTATCACAAGAACTTTATTCAAATAATGAATTTAAGCATGTTATTAATGATTTTAGAATAAAACACCCTGAGCACTACAGGCCTGCGTTCTAAGCTCAAGATAAACTAAGAAATTAAACTACAGACTCTGCTGAAGTTAGCCGGTTTATCGATGAAACCTACCGATTGAAATAGTGCTATAAAAATAGTTTAAAGTTCGGTACTTATATACTTAACAACATCTTCATTTGGCTCTAAAATATAAAACGCCCAATGGAGTGTCTCAGGCGTTATAAATCAATGTATCACCAATACTAGCTCGGTTTAAGCTAAGCTAAGCTAAGCTAAGCTAAGCTAGTATTATGATAAGTTAAGCCATTAAATTTTTGAATTCTTGTACAAGAAAGAAAACAATTTCAATACTGATCAATACGATAATAATCCATTCTAAAAATGAAGAGTGTTGATGTTTTTGTTCTTCAGCTAGCACCTCAAATAACTCATTAATCGTTGAAAGTTTTTTAGACAATAAATCTACGCGCTGGCGTATATCCATGTAGCGAGCCATACGTTCATAAATGGCTTCATATTCAGGATATTCCCAAAAAAAATCGGGAGTATCTAATAAACCATAATGGAGAATAATGTCGCTTTTCGTGCTTAGTAACGTCCCTCTAATTTTAGCGATTTCTTTCTGACTGATAGATATTTTGCCAAACTTAGCTAACTCTTCTGGAATATGTGAATAGTTTTTTATCGAATTTTGCGCTTGAACTTCGTACTCCATAAGCTTGCTCGATTGCGCTAAAGCATGGCTTATTGCTAAACGCATTAAAGGATCATGGTCTGGCAACGAAATAACATCTTTTTTTATCATTAATTCGTAAGCAAAAGTGAAACTTAAATGTTCTTCGATTTGTTCAAAATGTGTTGTATTGTCTTTTTTTAGGCTGCTGATTAAAGCTTGGCGCGCAGTTTTATCTACCGCCCAAAATACCACTACGCCATAATCAAACAACCAATACTCTCCAGTTGCTACAACTATTTGCACTGCATCTCTATAACGGGTTCCACCTTCAAAAAAACGTTTGTTTATATTCGAATTCGCTGATGAAAAATCATCACCAAAGTTGTAAACAGATAACTTATTATCACTAAATTCGATGTTGTTATCTCTCATTACTTGTTCCATGGGTACTCATTAAATTTCGGTGTTATCACTGTATTAATATTTTCAAGACTAACTACATTAGCTTGTCTCAATTAATTGCCTTTATATTATTTTTCATTCTACTTTTCATTCCTAACTAACTTTAATTTTAAGCCTTTTATTTATGAAACGTTTATTGTTTCACTTAGAAATGCAATTGTTAGAATAGGTTCTGCTGCTTAAATTTTTCTTTATTTACCTTACCTAGCAACAAGAAAAATTCTCATCAAAGTAAAAAATTCGGCTGATTCTGCGCTTTTATTTTCAAAGTTCAATATCAATTTTTTAATCAACTTAACAAAAAATATTGATGCATTTAATCATGTTATCTAAAAAGACAAATCGATAGCATTTACAGCTACTTATAATAAAAAAGGAATATTAGAACAAATAATTAATTCGTAAACTGCGAGGTGGGCGTTAAAAAATATATGGCGATTGACCATTAGATCAATTTTTAGCCTTTAATATATAGATTTGAAAAGAAATAACGAGGGTAAAGCGTTCTTTTTCCCTATCGTCGTGATATAAAAAAAGCCCTAATCAAAGTTAGCGCTTTTTGTATAATAAGCATATAAGTAAACCACTTTAACCAATGAGTTACTTTTTACGGTCGACAGTTCTACATAGCTTTCAACGCTTTTATACGATCATCTAATGGCGGATGTGTCGCAAATAATTGACTAAATGATGATTTAGTATTGATACCAAACGCCATCATAGAACCTTCCAAATGACTTTCTTGACTGCGTTTAAGTCGCTCTAAAGCACCGATCATTGCGCCAGTGCCTGCTAATTTAGCGCCACCAATATCCGCGCGGAATTCTCTTTTTCGAGAAAACCAAGCAACAATCGTACTGGCAAGTACGCCTAATAGCATTTCTAACACGAAAACAATGCCGAAATAAGCAAAACCTCCTAAGCCTGAACCATTTGAATTATTGCTCCGAGTGGCATTGTCAATAAGTCCTGCGATTACGCGTGCTAAGAAAATAACGAAGGTATTCACCACACCTTGTACTAAGGTAAGCGTTACCATGTCACCGTTAGCCACATGGCTGATTTCGTGCCCAATAACCGCTTCAGCTTCTTCTTGTGTCATATGTGCTAGTAAGCCTGTGCTAACGGCAACTAAGGCATTATTCTTGTTAGCGCCAGTTGCAAAGGCATTCATATCGGGTGATTCAAAAATAGCCACTTCAGGCATGCCAATTTTAGCTTGTTGGGCATAACGTTTAACAGTTTCAAGTAACCATTTTTCAGTGTTGTTTTTCGGCTGTTCAATGACATAAGCCCCCACTGAACGCTTTGCCATCCACTTCGACATTAGCAATGAAATAAATGAGCCACCAAAACCAAACACACTTGCCATAACAAGCAAGCCGCCCATACCTTGGCGATCAATGCCAAATACTGACATTAGAATGCTCATGGTAATACTTAACACAACCATTATGGCTAAGTTAGTTAATAAGAATAAGACTATACGCTGCATGTTTAACTCCAAGTAATTGATCGCAACAATGACATAATATGTCTAAATGGTATTTAATCAATACTTTTTTTGTGTTTATTTGTGTACGTTTTTTTACATTACAATATTAAAGTCTGCGGATTTACCCGCTTTAAAACCAATGAAAACGAACGTTAACGCCATTATCAACAATAGCTTTTATTATTTAACGATAGAAAAAGCATTCATTCATATTTTTTGTCAAATCAATGAATTTAATCTCCATATTTACTATAGTAGAAGATAACTTTTGTTAATTAAGAGCAGCTATGAATATATTCTTAAAATCCTTCGCTATCATTATGTTAATCATTGTTCTATTAATTGTCGTTGCCACACAATTAATATCAACCGAGGACATAGTTAACCAAGTAAGTACTAACGTTGAACAGTCAACAGGCAGAGTGTTAACCGTTAATGGTGAACAAAGTTTAAGTGTATTTCCTTCGCTAACTTTAGTGTTAAACGATGTGCAATTTTCAAATGTAGCAGGTGGCTCTAAACCAAATATGGCTAGCATTAACGAATTACTGATCCATATCCCTTGGTTTTCAGTGTTTTCTGGTGAATTAGCCATTGAAAAATTTGTTATTAATGATCCCGATATTCTCTTAGAAAAAAATGCTGATGGTTCAGTTAATTGGCAGTTTTCAACCTTCGCTAATACAAGCGATGACGCTAAAAACGATACAACAAAATCACCGACTAATGATAAGTCCGTTACTTTGCCTGACGGTTTTGATATTAGTCTGGGTCAAGTAGAAATTAATGGTGGCAAGCTCACCTTTATTGATCATCAAAGTAAAGAAAAAAAAATAATTGATCAGCTAGATTTAGCCATAACTATGCCGTCTTTAAGACAAGCCTTAAACTTGTCAGGCAGTGTAAGGTACATGGCGCAAACCCTTGAGCTTGAATCAATTATAACATCGCCGGCAAAAGCCATTAATAACCAACCTTTCACCGTCGAGTTGAACTTAACATCGGCGTTAGTAAAATTAAATTATCAAGGTGAAGTGGTACAACAAGGCGAAGAGTTAAATGGTAAATTATCGCTTTCAGGAGATTCGGTTAAAGCGTTGTTAAACTGGCAGAATATTGCTTTGGTTGCTAAAGATGAAGCTTTTAACAAATTCTCCTTGAGTACCAATATGGGCTTTGCTAACAATAAACTTACCCTTAATAAGTTAATGGTGAGTTTAGACGAATTAGAGTTTAAAGGCTCTACTGCAATTACCTTATCTGAGCCGCTTAACATTTCGAGTAATATCGACTTGGGCATACTCGATCTTAACCCTTATTTACCTGAACCTAGCTCAGAAACTGAAACAACACCAACGGATGACCAAGCTAGCCAGCCCATAGTCTGGGATAATACCGAGCTTGATTTATCCGTATTAAGGTCACTAAATGCCAATATTTCAATTAAGTCCAGTCAGCTATTGATCAGAGATATTAAGCTTGGTAAAAATGAGCTCGCCTTGGTGTTAAACAAAGGTGTGGCTGATGTGCAGTTAAAAAGCTTTCAGGGTTATGAAGGCAATGGCAGTGGCGTTATTAAACTTAACGCCAATAAAAAACCTTATCAAATAAACACTAAATTTGATTTAGCCAATATTAATGCTGAGCCGTTACTTACCGATGCGGCTGGCTTTGACAAACTTATCGGCAAAGGACAATTAGCTTGGGATCTTTCAACCCAAGGTATAAGCCAACGTGAATTTATTAAACAACTTAATGGTCACCTAGATATTAGTTTTATCGATGGTGCTGTTAAAGGGGTAAATTTAGCGGCTATTGCCAAGAGCGCCAGCAATATTATGCAAGGTAACTTATCTGCAGTTAGTTTAGACAGTGATTTTAGTAACGCAGATAAAACAGATTTTGCAGCCCTAACGGGTAAATTTACACTAACTAATGGTGTTGCTACTACTGATAACCTATCTTTGAATAACCCTTTTATCAGAATATCAGGGACCGGTGATATAAATTTACCTGAAACAAAAGTTAATCTGCAAATCAAATCAAAAGTAGTCGCGTCAACTCAAGGGCAAGCAGCAGAAGCCACTGATTCAGGTATTGTTATACCGATAAAAATCACTGGACCATTTCATGATATTAAAATACGTCCTGATGTGAGCTCAGGAGCTAAAGATAAACTAAAAGACAAGGTAAAAGATAAAGTTAAAGATAAGTTAAAAGGACTTTTCGGATAATAAGTTAGCTTGTTAGAAATAATCAGCGATAACTTACGTTGTGTTATCGCTGATCTCCTGTTGCTTAAGGCAACTGACAAGTCGCGAACTTTTAAGCTTTTAATGTAGTGGAAATAAATTCACTTAACGTCTGTGATATTAGGACTTAACTTGGAAATATTTATAATGAAAAACACTAAACAACACATTAAACAATACGCTAAATACTTTGCCATTGCTCTGTGTTCAATATTGTTTATATCACCAGCAACAGCACAAGATAGTTGGTGGGAAAAAGCAAAAAAAATACTCTCAGGAGAAAACACGGTCTCGCAGATAGCGTTAAGTGACGAACAAATAGCCAAGGCACTTAAACAGGCATTGTCGGTTGGCTCTGAATCAGTAATACATACCTTACAAAAAAGTGGTGCCTTTGCCGATAATCCAAACTTACATATTGATTTACCACCAGCTTTAGCAAGCGCAGGGAAAGTATTAGATAAAGTCGGTATGGGCCATTGGACTGATGAACTTGAAGCGAAGTTGAATGAGGCGGCAGAGCAAGCCATTCCAGCCGCAGGTCCGATAATATCAAACGCAATAAATAACTTAACACTAGTCGATATACAATCAATTTATAATGGTGAAAATGACGCTGCTACGCAATATTTCAAAAAGCAAATGTCAGCACCAATTGCCAACGCAATGGACCCTATAATTAAGCAAAGTCTAGCTGATGTAGGTGCATTAACCCTATACGACAATATAATCTCAAAATATCAGTCGCTACCTTTTGTTCCTGATATAAGTAGTGACTTAATTGAGTTAGTTAAAACCCAAGCCTTGTCAGGCATATTTGAATATTTAGCCAAAGAAGAAGCGGCTATTCGTGAAAATCCAGAAAAAAGAACCACCGAATTACTTAAGAAAGTGTTTTCTAAATAACAATTTTAGAATATATAAATGCTTATCTGAATTAGATATGACTGACTAGGCATGGCTTGCTCGGTATGGTTTACTAGCTATGTATTACTAGAGAAGTAAATAAACTAAAAGAACCAAGTGAGTATCTAGTTTAAATTAACTTAGGATACACACCTTGGTTCTATTTTTATTAAAAATTATCTTTAGGGATTATATAGATACAAGTAGCTATAAAATTGCAGATAAATTTACTCACTATCCACTGACTTATCAGCCAGCTTGTCAGACTTTTTACCCTGCGCATCAGCGTGAATAATCGGTTGATTTCTAACACACATTAGCGTTTCACTAAACATTTGGCATGAGCCTTTGAATAGGTCATTTTCACCGTTAGTGTATGAACATTGCGCTGACTTTTGCTTGCTTTCACAAGCTTGCCAAGGCGCAGAATGAGTATGAGAGTCATGAGCGCTGGCAACAAAGCTACTCAGCAGCATTAAACTTGCCGCAATTATTAAAAATTTATTGTGCTTCATTATTGTGCTGTCTCACCGCTAAAGCAGCCAATAAATAGGTTTTCACCTGGGCCAGCTGAATGATAATGGTAGCCACGCGCGTCATCGGTATGGCCTCGACATGAATCTAAATCATCTTCTTCTGCGTTGTTTTCATCTAACATGCTATGAATGGCGTAACCGTCAAGTGCATAACCAAATGCACCGCCATGGCCGTCAGGTTCAAATGCTATCGCAGGACAAGTACCTTCTCCGTGATTTGCTCCGTGGTAATGGTAGCCAGCAAATGGGTTAACATGACCCACACAATCGTCAAATGCGGCAATAGTATAAGCACTCAATATAGCTTCTGTTGGTGCGGCGGCGTCTAAAGTAACACCGTTGAACGCTACGCCAACACTATCTCGCCCAACTTGACCAGCTTGTGAACGTGCTACAGGTGTTGTTGGAATTAAAAATGTTGACGATATTCCCTCACCTTCAGTATCACTGTAATAGCTAATTTCACATTGCACACAAAAATTATTGTACTGAGCATCAACATCTGGTCTTGCTGCAGCTTCACAGGCTATTTGCGTATTGGTAATGTTAACTTCACCCGTTTCGGCGTTGTATAACTGCCAATTGCTATCACCATAAAACAAATCTAAATTCGTAATAAACTCACCCGTTAGATCATATAAAACCCCATCATCAAACCACTTTCCAGCGTTAGCCGCTTCAGTACTGATAGTTTCAGGACAAAATGGTCCGAGGGTCGTTCTATCTGATGGAAAACCATTCACGGTAATAGAATAACAAGTAGAGGCTTCACCATTAGACAAAGTACAAGCAACTTCGGTAACTGAACCCGATGAAGATAAGTCAAACTTTGTGGTATCAACAGGGTAATTACTCGTGTCGCTTACTACTTCAACTTCAACAGCATCAACGACTTCGTTCGTTGAGTTACTACCGCCACAACCAGTAAAAATTAGCAGGCTTAACACAGGAAAACCTAAGGTTATTACTTTATTCATACTTATACTCTATTTGTTATTTTGATGATGATATTAGTAATGATAAGAAACAAATGTGCAAGAAATGCGTAAGAATTAAGTAAATGTATTATTTTTTTGTATGGCAGTATATGCAGCTATGTTTATTGTTAAAACGCAGATTGTAGTGGTTATCAGTATATGTAGCCGTCCACTCAAATGTTGATAAGAATAAGCCATACAACGCTGACACGCTGATAATCCTAGCTTACTCTTTGCTAATTTTAATGATGATGAAAGATCAGTTTTTCAATAAAAATGTTTTCAACTCAGGAATGCATGAGCCACAATTAGTGCCACATTTTAACTTTTCACCTAAACTTGTTACCGATTTACAATGCCCAGATTTAATTGCTTCTTGTATCGTTTTTTCACCCACCTGAAAACAAGAACAAATCATGTCACCCACGTCATCTTTGCCATCGCTATCAATACCTGACATTAACTCAAAGCGAGTTTTTATTGGCAGTGTTTTATGTAATTGCCCTTCAATATATCGGCTATTAAATTTTAGACTTAAATCAGTGCTTGCAGCAAAAAAACAATGCAGTTGGTTATCGATAAAGCCCGCAATGCGTAATACATTCTTTTGATCGTCTTTTAATACCAGCCAGTCATCAATTTTCGGATATAAATTAGCTAAAAAAGTCTCATCGTTACCCAACTCCTGCTTATCAGACAATAAATATTTATGCCCTTGCTCAAGCTGAATTTTACTCCAGTAACTGGTTGGACAATTTACCGTTTGTGCAGAAATTAAGTAACCTGACCATACGGCATTAAACGGCTTGATATTAACTGGGCTATGTTTAAACTCAGGCTGGCCGCACAGTTCATCTGTAATAGGGTTCACGAGTGCTGAAACACGCGCAGAAGCAGAAAAGTTATCGTTCCAATGAATAGGCACAAAAATTTCCCCCGTGCGCTGTTCATCAGTAATGTTTACTCTTCCAATATATTCAGCGCCTAAGTTAGCAAGTACCGCAAGTTGTTTATCTGCTAATTGAAAACGCTGTGCGTCATTTGGGTTAACGGCAATATAAGGCTCGTTTGAATGAGTCATTAATTTAGCGACACGACCTGTTCGGTTCATAGTGTGCCATTGGTCACGTATTCGACCCGAATTCATCACCACTTGATGACTAGCTGGTGATATTTTGGGTAGCTGAGCAATAATTGGAACAAAATTCGCTTTTTGATTTTTTGTCGCAAAAACACCGTCAGTGAATATACGTTTTACCCCGTGTGGATTCGCCGCATTAATCGGCCACTTGGTTGGTAAAAAGTTTTCATAATCAGATGTTGAAATATTGGCTAAGGCTGAAATATCAAAAACGCGATAAATATCATTCTTAGCTCGATTTTCATCATATGGATGACTATTTTCAAAACCAGATAATGCCGCATGCTCTCTAAATATATCGACAGGATGTTGATAATTAAACGCCTCTTTAAAACCTAACTTGTGTGCAACGTCAGTAATTATCTGCCAATCATTTTTTGCTTCACCAGGCGCTTTTAACATGCTTTTATGCACAGATATAGTGCGATCAGAGTTTGTTACAGAGCCGTGTTTTTCGCCCCATGTACTCGCGGGTAAAATTACATCAGCGTAATCTAATGTGTCAGTATTTTCATAACATTCACTCACGACTACCATAGGGCATTTTTTTAATGCTCGCTTAACAAGGTTAGCATTGGGCATGCTGACTACTGGGTTAGTCGCCATGATCCAAATGGCTTTTACCTGTCCTGAATCTACTGCGTCAAATAAATCAACGGCCTTTAGACCTTGTTTGTTAGCAATATTGGGGGATTGCCAAAAACGTTTTACTAAGTCTATTTCATTTGGGTTTTCAAAATGTAAATGCGCAGCGAGTTGAGTTGATAAGCCCCCCACTTCGCGGCCTCCCATAGCATTAGGTTGCCCGGTAATTGAGAAAGCAGCTGCGCCTTCTCGCCCTATTTTCCCTGTTGCTAAATGGCAGTTAATAATCGCGTTGCCTTTATCAACACCCGTTGAAGACTGGTTAATTCCTTGCGAAAAAAATGTTACAACCTTGTCGGTTTGGGCAAATATTTGATAGCTTTCAAGCAATAAAGAAAGCTCAATATCACAAGCGACTGCTACGGCTGAAATATTTACAAACTGGCTTTTTGCCGTTTGTAAGGTTTGCTCGAAACCTTGACAATGCTCGGCGATATAATCTTTATCTAACTTGCCTTGCTCGGCTAAGTACATTAACAAACCATTGTAATAATAAGCATCGCTGCCAGGTTTTATCGCTAAATATAAATCGGCATCTTTAGCTGTAGCGGTTTTACGTGGATCAATCACGACTATTTTGCGTGTTGGGTTTTCTTCCCTTGCTTTAATCATGCGCTGATAAACTATAGGGTGTGCGTATGCTGGGTTAGCACCAATAATAAAAATAGCTTCAGCAGCGCTTAAATCATCATAACAACCAGCAACAACATCTTCGCCAAAAGCTCGTTTGTGAGCAGTGCTTGCCGTTGCCATACATAAGCGAGAGTTAGTATCAACATTAGCTGAGCCAATAAAGCCTTTCATTAGCTTATTAGCAACATAATAATCTTCAGTAAGCAGTTGGCCTGATAAATAGAAAGCGACAGAGTCAGGACCATATTGCGCTATTGTATCTTGAAAGTGCTTGGCAACCTTAGACGTGGCTTCATCCCAACTAACATTCTCCCCGTTAACGCGAGGACTTAAAATGCGATTTTCTATGCCTTGAGTTTCATGCAAAGAAGAGCCTTTTACACATAATCGCCCTAAGTTTGCTGGATGAAGGGCGTTACCTTTTACCGCAATAACTTTATTATTTTCAACGGTGGCTTCAATACCACAACCCACGCCACAATATGGGCAATTGGTTTTACTGATGGTTTGGTTACTTATTGAAGCCGGAGCCTGTTTATCGGTAAAAATAATGTTGGTCATGAAATTCTCATACTTGAACTAACCTTTGTTACGCTTATTTTTCGTTAGCAAAGTGTTAGTTGGTAAAATGTGATAAAAGCTATTTATTGATTTAAAAATCGAGATTGCTATTTTTTAAGCTAAAGCCAAAACTATGCAGATGAGCGTAAAGCCTTAGCATTACTAAGCGATGCAGACTTTCTTCTCATCTTCTGCAATGGTGACAAATTCTTCGCCAATTAAGAGCTCTGGTAACATAGGAGTAACGATCACTTTTTGCTGCATTAACGTAAAGTAAGCCATACCAGAACTGACATCGCCAAATAAAACAACACCACTTACTTGGCCTTTTTTAACAATAATCTTTCGGTAAATAAGGGCTTTTTTATCTAATAAAGTAAAACATTGGCTATCGTCGGATACTTCAACATCGCCCGCTGAAAACAACTGAACACCCGACACCTTCAATTTGGTTGGTACAGGTGCGTTTTTAAATGGCTTTTCTACGTTGTTACATAAACGCTCAGCAAGCGTAATACATTGCGCCCAAATAGGGTCAACTAAACCAAAAGTAGCTTGGTTATGTTCACAACACTCACCTAAAGCACTAATTGAAGTGTCACTGGTTTGCATGTAATCGTTGACTAATATGGCACGATTGAAGTCGATATTACTGACCTCTGCTAATTCTTTGTTCGGCGTAATACCCGTCGCAATAACGGCCATTTGTGCGCAAATAAACTCACCATTGGTTAACCTAACACCCGATAATTTTTCGCACTGCACTTCTGAATTAGCTGGGGGTTTAACTGTAGGGGGTTTAACTGTAGGGTTTTGAACAATTATATTTTCAAAAGCAGCCACTTCATGACCTAAAGCAAACTTAATATTTTTTTGCTCCATAATACTTTGCAGCATAACGCCTGCAACTTTATCTAACTGCCGGTTAAGCAGCCATTTGTTGCGATGAACTAACGTAACTTCCACACCACTAAGCGCTAAACCGTAAGCCGCCTCTAACCCTAATAAACCTCCACCAATCACAACAGCTTGTTTCGAGCTTGTTCCCGCTTGTTTAGCAAAGGCTTGAATTTTTTCGGTGTCAGCAATATTTCGAAAATTGAAGATACCAGCAATTTCTTGATTTTTAGCTGGTATTTTAGCGGTACGTGAGCCTGTAGCGATGATGAGCTCGTCGTAATGTATTTGCGTATCGGAGGCTAAATCTACGTATTTTTTTTCTTTATTTATATACGTAACAACACAGCCACTTAAAAAATTAATATTATGCGCTTTGTACCACGCCAGCGGTTTTTGCATAATACTGTCAATCGTGGCGTCACCGGCTAAAACTGCAGATAACATAATACGATTGTAGCTACCAAAGTGCTCTTTACCGATAACCGTGATTTGATACTTATGAGGCGTGCGCTTAATTATTTCGTCTAACAACCGACCAGTCGCCATACCGTTACCAATGATCACCATTGATGGTTTAATTTGAGTCACCGGTTCAGCATGTTTAGTTATTAACTTATCAGCTGTTGGGATTTCGGTAATAGCCATTTTACTGCTCTCGTATATCTAGTTATGTTATTAACGAATATAAATCTGTGACTCAACTCGTTACTTAACGTTATCTATACGGATAACTGCAGTTAGTGTGCCATGTGACTTTAGGCAAGACATTTACTTTTATTTCATTGTTATCAAAGAATTTAATTGTTAAGTACAATAAAGTGAATGAAAAAAAACAGATAGTTTAAAGCAGTGTTTGCACCGATATGGTGCTTGCATGCAATATTATATCAACGATGGTACTACTCACTTAACTCCTTAATTGAATACTTAATTGAATGCTAAATTGAATGCTTGGTCGCTGCTACTTTGAGTATATTATCCTTTACCTTGCAACATACCGACATGCTGACATTCATCTTATGTATGACTAATTCACGCCTGCTTCCTCTAATTATAAAAAAACTAGTCTTTCATCATTCAAATATCACCCTATATAACGCCAATCAAAATGAGGCGTAAATCCTTACATTAAAGCGAGTTTTGCGTGTTTTTTCGCTGAATATAATTAACTTTTTCTTACGAAATTGATGCGACTTTTTTATAAGTAAATTTATAGCTTTATGTCACTGTAGATAAGCTAATTAATTAATCTATTTTCAACTGGCCATGGTGTAAAGTTTTTATACACAGTGCATACGTTTTTTATTACCTTCCTGCACTCAATCTGTGCGTGCACGTTATTGTATCGTGCATAAATAACCAAACCACAACTTAAAACCATTATCAAAAACAAAACAATATCAATTGAAACAACATCATAAAGAAGAATGCTTTGGGTGGCATTACATTTGCTACTCAGTGTTCAATAACGTTATTGGCATTAAAGTAAGCCTGCCCGCTTACATAAATAACAAGCCCATTTTTATTATTATCAGAGAAAATACATCTCTCGTTAATAAATAACACAAATTTTAATTTTTAGGAGTTGTTGCATGAGCGGTCAAGAGAGTCTTAATATTTTTTCATTCAAAGGAAAGATGAAAGCCTTACATATGAGCTGGATAGCATTTTTTATTACCTTTGCAGTTTGGTTTAATTTCGCGCCATTAGTGTCGGTTATCGCTGATTCGCTAGGGTTATCGAAAGCGGAAATAAAAACCTTAATGCTATTAAACGTCGCATTAACTATTCCGGCGCGCGTAATTATCGGCATGTTGACCGATAAATACGGCCCTCGTTTAACTTTCGCTGTTTTACTTGCCGTATGTAGTATCCCTTGTTTTATGTTTGCTTTTGCAAGCTCCTTTGAACAAGCGGCATTGTCTCGCTTCTTATTAGGCTTTATTGGTGCAGGTTTTGTTATCGGTATTCGTATGGTGTCTGAGTGGTTCCCAGCTAATGAATTAGGAACGGCGGAAGGTATTTATGGTGGGTGGGGTAATTTTGGCTCAGCTGCAGCGGCGATGACTTTACCAACACTTGCATTAGCGTTTGGTGGTGAAGACGGCTGGAGATATGCGGTTGCCTTTACCGGAGCATTAAGTTTAATTTTCAGTGTTATTTGGTATAAAAACGTAACTGATACTCCGAAAGGATCAACCTACTTTAAGCCTAAACAAACCGGTGCAATGGAAGTTACCTCCACTGGTGATTTCTTTTTGTTATTAATTATGAAAGTTCCAATGTACGCAGCTTTAGCCTTACTTGCTTGGAAATTATCACCGGCAGGCGTAAGTTTATTATCGGAACAAAGTGCTATATTGGCTTATCTGAGTTTAGTGGTTTTATTTGCCATTGAAGTAAGACAAACCATAAAAGTAAACGGTCATTTATTTTCAAAGCCAGTAGAAGAAATTCACCGTTATAAATTCAGACAAGTCGCTGTATTAAACGTTCTTTATTTTGCTACATTCGGTTCAGAGTTAGCCGTGGTATCAATGTTACCGTTATTTTTCGCTGAAACTTTTGAGTTAAGTATGGTTTATGCTGCCATGTTAGCGTCAACTTATGCTTTTATGAATTTAATGTCTCGCCCAGGTGGCGGCTGGTTATCAGATAAATTTGGCCGTAAAAAAACCTTATTAATTTTAACCGCTGGTTTAGCTGTTGGTTATTTTGCTATGTCTGAAATCACTGGTGAATGGCCTTTAGCGTTAGCCGTAGTAACAGCAATGGCTTGTTCATTCTTTGTGCAAGCAGGTGAAGGTGCCGTATTTGCTGCAGTACCATTAATAAAGCGTAGGTTAACGGGTCAAATTGCTGGTATGACAGGTGCTTATGGTAACGTAGGTGCTGTAGTTTACTTAACGGTATTAACCATGGTTGATTATTCAACCTTCTTTATGGTGATAGCCGCGACTGCTGTGGTTGGGTTTACAACTTTACTCTTTATGGAAGAGCCCAAAGGCACTATTACTGAAGTACGAGAAGATGGTACGGTAGAGTTAATTAATGTCAGCCATTAACAAACTATGAGCAATGAAACCCAACAAGACCAAGGCACAGCTGCAGATTTGCAATTGTGCATTGGCGGTTTTTCTTCTAAAGGTTTAAAAGCCGAAAACGAAGATGCTTTTGCTGCTATTGTGCCTGATAGTCACGAGTTACGAGCTAAAGGTGCTGTTGCGGCGATTGCTGACGGGCTATCGAGCGCAAACAAAGCTGCTGATGCTTCTCAACTTGCTGTAACTCAGTTTATTCAAGAATACCTTGTAACCCCTGAAACATGGTCAACTCAAAAGTCGGCAGCCAAAGTATTAACCAGCTTAAATAACTGGCTATATTCACAAGGTGGCTTTGTTGAAGGCTTAGCCGATGAAAACTCTCCACAATGGTTGACCACTTTTTCAGCCTTAATTGCTAAATCTACCACTGGTTATATTTTTCATGTCGGTGATACTCGCATAACCAAATATCGCAATCAGCAGTTAGAGGTTATTACACGTGATCATAATCGTAAGCAAATTGGGCAACAGGCTTTATTAACAAGAGCGTTAGGTGCAGATAATCGTTTAGAGGTTGATGTTCATAAAATTGACTTACAATCTGGTGATTTATACATGCTAAGTTGTGATGGTATTCATGACTATATTACCAAGCCCACTTTTCAATCATTGTTTGATTCTTTGCCGCTTTCACCAAAAAAATCTGATTTGGAAACCCTTGCATTAAAAATTGTTAACACCGCTCTTGAACAAGGTAGTAATGACAATGTTACCTGTTTATTGGTATATGTGCAGGCAGTGCCAAATCGTAAACTCACTGAAATTCAACGTGATTTGAGTGCAAAGGCGATACCTCCAGCCTTAAAAGTTGGCCAAAAGCTGGACGGCTACTTAGTTAAAAAAGTTATCCACTCGAGTATCCGTTCACATTTATATTTGGTGGTCGATTTAGCAACAGATAAACCTTATGTTTTAAAAGCACCTTCAGCCAATTTTTCAGAAGATGCCATTTATTTGCAAGGCTTTATGCGTGAAGCTTGGGTTGGCGAACGTATTAAGCACGGTAACGTAATGCGCGTGCTACCCGGAAGAAAAAACAGCCAGTTTTTATATCATGTTTGTGAATACCTGCAAGGCCAAACCTTAGGCGAGTGGTTACATGACAATCCTAAACCGAGCATTGCATTAGTTCGCGATATAATGAAACAAGTTATTAGCGCATTGCGAGCGTTTCAGCGTTTAGATTTAGTACATCGTGATTTAAAACCCGACAACATCATGATCGACCAATATGGTCACATTAAATTGATTGATTACGGCACCGTATTTGTTGCTTCACTGGATGAAAATCAAGAAACAATAAAAGAAGAAGTACCGTTTGGTTCTTTAAACTATATTGCGCCTGAAACGCTATTACATATGAAAGCAGATAATCAAAGCGACTTATTCTCATTAGGCGTTATTTGCTATGAAATGCTGTCAGGCGAGCTACCGTATAAACCCATGCAACGGGCTGAAGTAACAATTAAAGGTTATTACAGCATGCAATATCGCAGCATTAAACAGTTTCGACCTGAACTACCTTTATGGCTAGATTTAAGCTTACAAAAAGCTACAGCGGCGGATCCAAAGTTACGCTACAAAGCCTTTTCAGAATTCTTTGCTGATTTAAGTAACCCAAAAACAAACGCAGTAGAAGAATATAAAAGTCAGCCTTTATTAAAACGTAACCCGATTTTATTTTGGCAATCATTATCAGCTATATTGTTTGTTGGGCTAATTGCCGCATTACTCTATTAACCAGTAATGTCTTTATTTATAAATTTATAGTTCATACATTTCACGCACATCCTTGGTGCGTGAATATCTTCACGATAGTGCAACCTCTCTCAATTGACACCCAGTTAAAAACCTACCCCTTTGAATTAATTAATAAAAGTTAACTGGTTCGTTTATTGCAAATACCCATTCATTATTTAGTTCCGCAAATACAGCGGTAATTCAAAGAAATAGGATTGTAAAATATGAACACACAACCACGAAAAATCGTCGTCGTTGGTAATGGCATGGTAGGTCATCACTTTGTTGATGAAATGGCTAAACATGAAGGCTATGAAATTACCGTATTATCAGCTGAAGACCGTTTAGCTTATGACCGTGTTCACCTATCAGAGTATTTTTCTGGTAAAACGGCTGAAGATTTAGCAATGACTTCGCCAGCCTATTACAACGAAATTGGCGTTAATTTTTTCACCAACGCAAAAGTAACCCACATTGACAAAGCAGCGAAAGAGGTAACCACTGAATCGGGTGAAACCTACGCATACGATAAGCTTGTTATGGCTACAGGTTCATATCCATTTGTTCCCCCTATTCCAGGTAAAGAACGTGATCATTGTTTAGTTTATCGCACCATTCAAGATTTAGACGATATTCAAGCATCAGCTAAAGCCGGCAAAGTTGGTGTTGTTGTTGGCGGCGGTTTATTAGGCTTAGAAGCCGCTAACGCGCTTAAAGAGTTAGGTTTACAAACTCATGTAGTTGAATTTGCTCCACAACTTATGGGCGTGCAATTAGATACCGACGGCGGCGCATTGTTACGCTCGATGATCGAAGGTATTGGCGTGCAAGTGCATACTCAAAAAGCAACCAATGAGATTGTTGATGGCGAAGAATGTGTTCATCGAATGAATTTTGCTGATGGTTCGCATTTAGAAACTGACGTTATTTTATTTTCTGCTGGTATTCGTCCATACGACAACCTAGCGCGTGAATTTGATTTATCTGTTGGCGAACGTGGCGGAATTGTTGTCGATAATAACTGTAAAACTTCTGATGAAAGTATTTACGCGATTGGTGAATGTGCACTTTGGAATAACTTTATCTTCGGTTTAGTTGCCCCAGGTTACACCATGGCAAAAGTTGCTGTTGATAACATTATTGGTGGTGAACAACAATTCACCGGTGCTGATATGAGCACAAAATTAAAATTAATGGGCATGGACGTAGGTTCAATTGGCGATGCTCATGCGCGGACCGAAGGTTGTAAAAGTTATGTTTACTCAAACCAACCTGACCAAATTTATAAAAAAATTGTCGTTAGCCCAGACGGTAAAGAATTAATAGGTGCGGTGTTAGTCGGTGATACCAGCGAATACGATTCATTATTACAATACGCCTTAAATGGCATTGAATTACCTGAAAATCCAGACGGTTTAATTTTACCAAGCTCAGGCGAAAAACCAACATTAGGCGTTGATGCTTTACCGGATACCGCCACTATCTGTTCTTGTTTAAACGTGACAAAAGCCGACATTATTGCGGCGATTGATTGTGGAGCAGTAGATGTTGGTCAAGTTAAATCATCAACTCAAGCCGCTACCGGTTGTGGTGGTTGTGCTGCCTTATTGAAAAAAGTTACCGATCACGAACTAGAAAAACGTGGTGTTGAAATCAGCACAGATCTTTGTGAACATTTTGCTTATAGCCGTGTTGAACTGTTTCACATTGTGCAAGCCGAACAAATTAAAAACTTTGACGTGCTAGTAGAAAAACACGGTTCAGGTTTAGGTTGTGAAATATGTAAACCGGCTGCGGCATCTATTCTTGCTTCGGTATGGAACGACTACATTTTAAAACCAGACCATGTTTCGCTGCAAGACACCAACGATATATTCCTAGGTAACATGCAAAAAGATGGCACCTACTCTGTTGTACCTCGCATGCCTGGTGGTGAAGTAACACCAGATAAGTTAATTGTTATTGGTGAGGTGGCGAAAGAATACAACCTTTACACTAAAGTTACTGGTGGCCAACGTATTGATTTGTTTGGTGCACGTGTCGACCAGTTGCCTGCTATATGGAAACGCTTGATTGATGCTGGCATGGAAACAGGTCACGCCTATGGTAAATCGTTACGTACGGTTAAATCTTGTGTTGGTAGCACTTGGTGCAGATACGGACAGCAAGACAGCATGGCCATGGCGATTCGATTAGAAGATCGTTACAAAGGCTTACGTTCACCACACAAAATTAAGTTTGCCGTTTCGGGTTGTACTCGTGAGTGTGCAGAAGCGCAAAGTAAAGATATCGGCATCATTGCTACAGAAAATGGCTGGAATTTATATGTCAGTGGCAATGGTGGTATGAAACCTCGCCATGGTGATTTATTTGCCACTGATTTAGACGATGAAACACTCATTAAATACATTGACCGCTACTTAATGTTCTATGTTCGTACAGCAGATAGATTAACCCGTACTTCCGTTTGGTTAGACAACCTAGAAGGTGGTTTACCTTATATGAAAAAAATCGTTAAAGATGACCATTTAGGCATTAATGATGAATTAGAAAAACAAATGCAAAATGTTGTAGACACCTATCAATGTGAGTGGAAAACCACTATTGAAAGTGAAGAACAATTAAAACGTTTTCGTCAGTTTGTTAACTCAGATGCTATCGATGGCAATATTGAATTCGTTACTGAGCGTGAACAAATTCGTCCCGCTAAGGATGAAGAGAAAAAATACGGTGTTAAAATCCAAGCAGTTGATTTAACGCCTGCATAAAAGTTTACGAATAAGAAAGGAAAGTACCATGACAACAGAAAGCACCTGGCAAACCATCTGCTCAACAAGCGATTTAGTGAAAAATTCAGGCGTTTGTGCGTTATTAGCAAACCAAGAACAAGTCGCTTTATTTCAGGTTGGAAATGACAAAGTATTTGCCGTTTCTAACTTTGACCCTTTTGGTAAAGCTAACGTGTTATATCGCGGTTTAATTGGCGAAACTAAAGGTGATATTTACGTGGCTTCACCCTTATTAAAACAGCGTTTTGTTTTACATTCTGGCGCTTGTTTAGATAACGATGACTTCGCTATTCGGACTTACGAAACACGTATATCTGATGGAAAGTTAGAGATTTTTGGTTAAGGATTTCACCCTTTATTTTCATAAAAAATCCTAGCAAGTTAACGATGCTGGGATTTTTATTTTTTACCATTCATCATTAAATTTAAGCGTAATATGACTCACTTAGCATGAACTACAAAAAGTCTGCATACGCGAAGATTAAATATTCCAATTCTACATACTAATGTGTTTAAAACAGTTCAATCCTGGAACAGGTTATTTTGGTGCATCTCTGCATCATAAACTAATAAAAATGAGTGTAAAAACCAAAACATAAACCTAAGCAACTGATATTAATTAAATTAAATTTCTGGTGTGAATTATGCTTTAATATTTTAAATATTCTTAATTCTTGATTTTAATTTGAATAAATTGAAAAATAAAACCTTATCTTTGTCTAATAAAAATACGACACATCAAGATGCTCCTTCAGGATTAAAAGTATTACTTGCCGAAATCAACCATGCAAAAGCAAAGGTATTAATGAGCGTACTGATAAATGAGCAATATGATATCTATCATGTTGCTCATTCTGGCGTACCTTTATTAAGAGATGTTAAACAGCTAAACCCAGACGTTATCATTATTGATATAGAATCTCCAAACCGAGATATGCTAGAAAACCTCAATAAAATTTCTCAATTCGCCCCAAAACCTATCGTAGTTTTTTCAGAACAACAATGTGCCAATACTACAATTAATCAGATGGTCAAATCAGGGATTAGTGCTTATGTTGTAGGGGAAGTTAACCAAACAAGAGTGAAGTCAATTATTGATGTGGCTATTGCCAGATTTGAGATTTTTCAGGGACTAAAACAAGAACTTGCTGACACTAAACAAAAATTGTCTAGTCAGAAAAGCATCGATAAAGCTAAACGTTGGTTAATGGAAACAAAACAACTGTCTGAAATAGATGCGTATCACTTCATTCGCAAAATAGCGATGGATAACAGCCAGAAAATGGATGATGTTGCCAAAAACATTCTTTCTGTTGCTAGCATTTTTTAGATATTTAAAAAGTGTTTTAAAGAATTTTAGAGAATATCAAATATGCTTAATATTGAAAAAAAAAATATAACTCTTGGCTTTATGCCATTAACGGATAGTGCTCCCTTAGTCATTGCTCATGAAATGGGATTTTTCGAAAAATGGGGACTTAACGTAAACCTAACAAAACAAAATTCTTGGGCCACATTAAGAGATAAATTGCATAGCGGAGTTATTGACGCCGCACAAATGTTAGCCCCTATGCCCATTGCCTGTAATTTAGGCTTACACGGACAAAAGTCAACCGTGATTGCCCCAATGATACTGAGCCGTAACGGTAATGGCATCACGTTATCGACTAAACTCTATAAAAAAATATTATTACAACATCATACGAATGAGATCAGTATGCCATTTTCGGCCAATATATTGAGACATGAAATAGATGAACGAAAAAAAGAAGGTAATAAATTAACCTTCGCTGTCGTTTTTCCTTACAGCTGTCACCATTATCAACTTATTGAATGGCTAAAACATAGTGATATCAATCCATCAGACATTAACTTATTAATTGTACCTCCTTCAAACATGGTGCCATCTATGCATTCAGGGGATCTTGATGGCTTTTGTGTGGGTAGTCCTTGGAATGCTAAAGCGGTTCGAGAAGGTGTTGGCATCACAGGTGTTACTTCTTCTGACTTATGGGAAGATTCACCTGAGAAGGTGCTTGGATTAATGTCTGATTGGCAAGTTAAGCACCCAAAAACAACATTTGCCTTAGTATCTGCTTTATATGAAGCATGCCAATGGCTTGAAAATATTCCCAATCGCTTTGAAGCAGCGAGGTTATTGAGTCGTGCAAAATATTTAGACACACATATCGACGTAATTGCGCCTTCATTAATGGGGAGTTGCCTAACCCTTAACAATACATCACCACGTAAAGTAGAAAGCTATCAACAATTTTCGACATTAGATGATCCCACATTCAATAGGCCAGCACATCATTACGGTGAAAACATCGCCAAATTAATGCAAGCGTGTGGGCACATAAACACACAACAAATAGCGGATCTAGACATTACTTCGATCTACAGGGAAGATATTTATCAAGCTGTAATATATAAGAATAAGTAGAGCCTTTATTAAAAGGGAGTATCTTCCTGCAGCTCTATAGACACCAAAATAGTGCAAATACTTCTCACTGTTGGAGCAAAGTATTTAATCAAAAAAACATAAATCAAAATAAACAACTGATTTTAAAGGCATTTAATAGATGGCACTAATTGTGCTTTATAGTTAATAGCGTTTTCATGTTAATGCAATCAATAGCGGTTGTTTTATCCATAAAGTGAAAATTAACTCAAACTTATTTCGTTAAAACTTACCGCACTGCAACGACGTAGTCATGGTTAGTTTGGCATTGAAGCCCACAGTACTCGGATTGTATCCGAAGTACTGTGGGCTTTTTTATTTGGAGAAAGGTATTTTGAAAACAATTTTAAAAAATGAATGCAAAAAATTATGCCGTACTGTTATTGCAGGACTATGTATTTCTGGTTTCCTACTGACTTCTTCTTTACAAGCAGCAGAGCTAGGCTACCCAGAAAAAGAAGAACTAAAATTTGGTTTTATTAAATTAACCGATATGGCCCCTATCGCTATTGCGTATGAAAAAGGATTTTTTGAAGATGAAGGCTTATACGTCACGATTGAATCACAAGCTAACTGGAAAGTATTGCTTGATGGCGTTATAGATGGTCGATTAGACGGTGCTCACATGCTTGCTGGCCAACCAATTGCAGCAACTATTGGTTACGGAACTAAAGCTGAAATCATCACGCCTTTTTCAATGGACTTAAATGGCAATGCGATTACTGTTTCTAATGAAATTTGGAAGCAAATGAAGGTTAATATTCCTAAGCAAGCCGATGGAAGACCTGTTCACCCTATTAAAGCCGATGCCTTAAAACCTGTTGTAGAAAAGTATCTTAATGAAGGTAAACCTTTCAACATGGGTATGGTATTTCCAGTGTCGACACATAACTATGAATTACGTTATTGGTTAGCGGCTGGTGATATTCATCCGGGATTCTATGCCCCGCATAAAGGTGATACATCAGGAAAAATTGACGCGCAAGTGCTGTTGTCAGTAACGCCTCCGCCACAAATGCCAGCCACAATGGAAGCCGGCACTATTTATGGTTATTGTGTAGGTGAACCTTGGAACCAACAAGCCGTATTCAAAGGTATCGGTGTGCCGGTCGTTACTGATTATGAAATTTGGAAGAACAACCCTGAAAAAGTATTTGGTATTACTAAAGCCTTTGCTGAGAAATACCCAAATACTACCATTCGTTTAACACGTGCACTGATTCGTGCAGCTAAGTGGTTAGACGACAACAATAATGCCAACCGTCCAGAAGCAGTGAAAATTTTATCTCAATCGAACTATGTTGGTGCTGATTACGACGTTATCGCAAACAGCATGACAGGGACTTTCGAGTACGAAAAAGGCGATGTGCGTTCAGTACCTGACTTCAACGTATTCTTTCGCTATAACGCCACTTACCCTTTTTACTCTGATGCTATTTGGTATTTAACACAAATGCGTCGTTGGGGACAAATTAGCGATGACAAACCTGATAGTTGGTACAAAGATATTGCCGCACAAGTTTATCGTCCTGATATTTACATGGCTGCAGCGCAATCATTAGTTGATGACAAATTATTGTCTAAAAGCGACTTTTCAGACTTAGTCGGTGAAGACGGTTTCCGTGCTCCTCAAAAACACTTTATTGACAACATTGTTTATGACGGTACTCAGCCAAACGCCTATATAAACAAGTTTAAAATTGGCCTAAAAGCCGGTGACAAACTTTAGAGCCTTGTCGTATTTTAGCCAGTATTTTAATAAGTAGTAATGCGCTGCCCATTAACTGGCAGCGCATAAAGGAGAACAAAAATGACTGCTGTAATTCATAAAAAAATATTAGGTATTGTGCCAATGAGTAATAACAAAATGATCAGGTCCTTTATTTCAGAAAAGGCACAAGCGTTGATATTACCTATGGTCGGTATCTTCTGTTTTATGCTGCTTTGGTCGTTAACAGCTAGTAGCATTGATACTTCACTTGGTAAGTTCCCTGGACCCATTGCAGTGGCTACTCAAGTAGTTAATTTAATTGATGAACATAATGCTGAACGCGACAAGGAAGACGCTTTTTATATTCGCCAGGACGAACGAAACAAAGTGCGCATGGCAAAAGATCCAAGCTATCAACCTAAAATACGAACTTATACTGGTAAAGAAACATTTTTAGACCAAATATTCACCAGTTTAGTAACCGTAATAAGTGGCTTTTTAGTGGCTGCTGTTGTTGCTATTCCTTTAGGTATTGCCATTGGTTTAAGTAAAAATTTAAATACGGCAATAAATCCCATAATACAAATTTTTAAACCCGTATCTCCTTTAGCTTGGCTACCCATAGTAACCATGGTGGTCAGTGCACTTTATGTATCTCCTGACCCTATATTCGCTAAATCATTTATCACCTCTTTAATTACCGTAACTTTATGTAGTCTTTGGCCTATGGTCATCAACACTTCTTTCGGTGTGGCTTCAATGAATCAAGACTGGGTGAATGTCAGTAAAGTACTTAGCTTACCTAAATTAGTACATATTCAAAAAATTGTTTTACCCGCCTCTATTCCTGCCATTTTTACGGGCATGAGAATGTCACTAGGTATTGCTTGGATGGTACTTATTGCGGCCGAAATGTTGGCTCAAAACCCAGGCTTGGGGAAATTTGTTTGGGATGAATTCCAAAACGGCAGCTCACAATCTCTTAGCCGTATTATGACAGCAGTATTAACGATTGGTCTTATTGGCTACATGCTGTCTCTTATACACATCTCCGAGCCCACGAGACCGTACTAGATCTCGT
>OMOM01000282.1_pt1 | contig 31248 bp, 28 predicted proteins | sample 1646501 | NCBI WGS metagenome assembly OMOM01 (sample SAMN05416802, study PRJEB24817) | seawater metagenome | isolation source: Sea water | place: Canada:Atlantic | collected 2013-07
AGTACGGTCTCGTGGGCTCGGAGATGTGTATAAGAGACAGCTTTAATGAACGTTGCTTGGTTATCGTTAGAGATAACTTCACATTCCCATTGTTGAACCCCAAAGATTTCATCTTCAAGTACAATATCCATGTCTTGTTTAACTGCCACTTGACAAGCTAAACGACAACCTTCTTTGGCTTCACGCTTATTAATATGACCTGACTCAGTTGGCAGTATGTCACCACCACCTGAATGTATTTCTACACGACATTGGCCACAAGTACCGCCGCCGCCACAAGCTGAAGGTATAAAAATACCTTGGTCAGCAAGTGCGCCTAAAAGCTTACCACCAGCCGCAGTTGTAACTGCTTTCTCTGGGTCACCATTAATGCTGATCGTAACGTCACCTGAAGATACTAACTTAGATTTGGCAAATAAAATCACCATTACTAAAGCGAGTACTATCACGGTAAACATCGATACGCCGAGAATTATAATTTCCATCGACTTTTCCTTTAATCTTCTCTAAGGGTTTTAGCTGGTTTAATCACTTGCAAGCAAGTGTGAGCTAAAACCGACATAAACCTAAAGTGAAATACCACCGAAAGAAAGAAAGCCAAACGCCATCAATCCTGCAGTAATAAACGTAATACCTAAACCTTTTAAGCCGTCAGGTACATCCGAGTATTTCATTTTTTCACGAATACCTGCTATCAGTACGATGGCTAACATCCAACCAATACCTGAGCCTATGCCATAAACGAAACTTTCGCCTAAGGTTAAGTTTTTCGCGACCATAAATGAAACGCCACCGAAGATTGCACAGTTAACGGTGATCAAAGGTAAGAAAATACCAAGCGCTTGATAAAGTGCTGGGAAGTATTTATCTAAAACCATTTCAAGGATTTGCACTAATGCCGCAATCACACCAATGAAGGTAATGAAAGACAAGAAGCTTAAATCAATAGAATCTTTTGCTTCAGTTACACCCATTAAGCTATCTAACGCACCTGGCGCTAAAATCGCTTGATAGATAATTTGGTTAACAGGTACCGCAATACCTAGAACCACAACAACTGCAACACCAAGACCTATGGCTGTACTCACTTTCTTAGACACAGCTAAGAATGTACACATACCAAGGAAAAAGGTTAATGCCAAATTTTCAATAAATATGGTCTTAACAAATAAACTTAAATAATGTTCCATGATTGCTTAGTCCTTCTCTACTTGTGCTGGTTTCCACTGGCGAATTGACCAAATGATTAAACCGATAATGAAGAATGAGCTAAATGGTAAAACGAGTAGACCATTACCTTGATACCAACCACCGTTTTGTACCAAAGTAAAAACTTCCATACCAAATAACGTACCAAAACCAAATAGTTCGCGGAAGAAAGCAACAATGATCAATACAGCACCGTAGCCTAAGCCATTACCAATACCGTCTAAAAAGCTCACACCTGGCTTTTCTTTCATAGCAAAAGCTTCAGCACGACCCATAACAATACAGTTAGTAATGATCAAACCAATGAACATCGACAACTCTTTAGATAGTTGATAAGAGAAAGCTTTTAAAACTTGGTCAACTAAAATTACCAACGAGGCAATAATCGCCATTTGCACAATAATACGTACACTTGATGGGATTTGATTACGAATAAGTGATATAAACAAATTCGAAAAGCCTGTTACGAACATTACCGCAATGGTCATTACCATAGCGTTTGCCATAGAACTTGTTACGGCTAGCGCAGAACAAACACCAAGTACTTGTAAAGCAATAGGGTTATTATCAACAACCGGTCCAAATAAAACCTTTTTAGTATCAGTAGCCATTAGTTCAACCCTCCAGCGCGATAGTTAGTAATGAATGGACCATAACCTTCTTCACCAAGCCAAAAATGTAAAGTTGTTTCAACACCGTTACTGGTTAATGTTGCGCCAGAAAGAGCATCAACGCCATGAACATCACCAGATTTAGCGCCACCTTTAACAATTTGAATGGCTATATTGTTTTGCTCATCAAACATTTTCTTACCCGGCCATAAAGCTTTCCAATTAGGGTTAAGTACTTCAGCACCTAAACCTGGAGTTTCTTTAAGGTCAGAATAGATTACGCTTTTAACGGTATTAAGGTCAGACTCTAAACCGACAAAACCGTACATAAGATCCCACAAGCCAGAACCAACAATCGGTAAAACGATTGTTGTTACTTTACCTTGCTCATCTTTCACAAGATAAACCACGGCATTTTTAGCAACACGGTTTAAACTAGCAATATCATTTTCAGGTTTAAAACTCTTAGCTGGGTCACGCGCATCAGCACGTTCATCAAACGAGTTAACATCACCTTCAACAACTTTACCTGTTTCAAGACTTATCATTTTTGCTTCAACACGTTGGTTATAAACAGCAACGATATCGTCACCTGCAAGTTCTAATAAACCCGCAGTTTCAAGAATTTTAGTTTGCTTATCAAGCAATTTATTAGCTGTTTGTAATGGTTTTAAAACCACTGCAGAAGTTGATACTAAAGCAGCACAAACTAAACAAACAATAAATACAAACCCGACTGTTCTGCCGAAAGTTTCTTTCTTTTTAGTATCAGACATTGCGAGCAAGCCTCCGTTTGATATTCCCTTGAACAACAAAGTAGTCGAAAAGAGGTGCAAACAAGTTAGCGAATAAAATAGCTAACATCATACCTTCTGGGAATGCTGGGTTAACAACACGAACCAATACCACCATGATACCCACTAAAGCACCAAACCAGTATTTACCAGTATTAGTAAATGACGCTGATACAGGATCAGTTGCCATAAACATCATACCAAAGGCAAAACCACCCGTAACTAAGTGCCAGTACCAAGGCATAGCAAACATTGCATTAGTATCAGAACCAATAGCGTTCAATAGCATTGACATAACAACCATACCGGCAAACACACCTAAAACGATACGCCATGAAGCAATACCTTTATAAAGGATGTATGCACCACCGAGTAAAATCATCGCTGTTGATACTTCACCAACAGAGCCAGGGATATAACCCCAGAATGCATTCCACCAGTCAGCATTAATGGTATATTCAAGCAAACCTTGGTTCGCAGCACTTAGCGCAGTTGCACCAGAGAAACCATCAGCAGCAACCCAAACAGCATCACCAGATATTTCACTTGGGTATGCAAAGAATAAAAACGCTCGACCCGCTAATGCTGGGTTTAAGAAGTTTTTACCTGTACCACCAAATACTTCTTTGGCAATAACAATACCAAAAGTAATACCGATAGCAGCTTGCCATAACGGAATAGTTGCCGGAAGGATTAAAGCGAATAGTATTGAACTAACAAAGAAACCTTCGTTAACTTCATGTTTGCGTACAGAGGCAAACAATACTTCCCAGAAACCACCAACAATAAAGACTGTTGCATAGATAGGTAAGAAAAAAGTTGCGCCGTAAAGCATCATACTGAACCAACCAGATTCTGTAGATAAGCTTCCGCCTAACATTTCAAACAAACCAACTTGCCACGTATCAGGTAAAGCATAACCAGCCGCTAATGCGTCAGTTGCTTGAAAACCTATGTTATACATACCCCAGAACATGGCAGGGAAAACCGCTAACCAAACTGTGATCATGATACGTTTAAGATCAATACTGTCACGTACGTGAGTACGACCTTTGTTTACTTGTCCTGGCGTAAATAAGCCAGTTGCAACCGCTTCATAAAGCGCATACCAAGTTTCATATTTACCGCCTTTTTCAAATTGCGGTTCGATATCTTCAAAAAACTTTTTCAAGCCCATGACTAACCTTCCTTCTCAATTGTGGTTAGGCAATCACGAAGGATCACGCCGTAATCTGTTTTGCCTGGGCAAACAAATGTACACAAGGCTAAATCTTCTTCATCAAGCTCTAAAGCACCAAGTTGTTGCGCACCGTCTGTATCGCCGGCACATAAATCACGCAATAACATTGTTGGTAAAATATCTAACGGCATAACGCGTTCGAAATTACCAATAGGCACCATAGCGCGTGCACTACCATTTGTTGTTGTGGTCATGTTGAACAACTTCTTAGGGAAGAAGTGGCCCATGTAAGCACGCGTAACTGAGAATTTATTAGGACCTGGGTACATATAGCCAATAAATTCTTTTTCTCTACCTTCTAGGATAAGAGAAATTTGCGTGTGATAACGACCTAAATAGCCGTGAACACCCGAAGCAACAGAACCAAGTAATAATGAACCTGAAACTACACGTACTTCACCATCAATTTTGTCATCAGCAATAATCTCAGCAGAACTAGCACCTAAAGTAGTACGAATTAAGCGAGGATTTTTTGCCGCAGGACCAGCTAAAGAAATAACACGACTGCTATCTAGCTCACCGGTAGTAAATAATTTACCGATAGCAATAACATCTTGGTAACCCGCATGCCATGCAACGTTATCAGCATTTACAGGCTTTAAAAAATGCATGTGTGTGCCAACTAAGCCCGCAGGATGTTTACCGGCAAATTCATTAACCTTAGTCGTTGAATTAACAGCAATATCACTACCTGGTGCTTTACTTACAAATACTTCACCTTCGGTTAAGCGTGCAAGAACAGTTAAGCCATTAACGAAGGCTTCACTTTGCTCAGCAATAATAACCGCTGGATCAGCAGCCAAAGGATTAGTATCCAATGCACTAACAAATACAGCAACAGGCGTTGCATCTACAGCAGGAACTTTACTAAATGGACGTGTGCGTATCGCAGTCCACAAACCTGACTTAACAAGGTTTGCAACAACATCTTCACGTGCAATTGAGTTGAGTTCGTTAGCGGCATATTGCGTAAACGTTTCTTGCTCATTGCCGCCAATTTCGATGACAACAGATTGCAATACGCGCTTTTCACCACGATTTATTTCTTTAACAACACCTGAAGCTTGAGCTGTGAATATAACGCCAGGATTCTTTTTATCTTCAAAAAGTGCCTGACCTTTTTTAACGCTATCTCCAACCTTAACAAACATGGTTGGGCGCATACCCACAAACTCTTCACCTAATGTTGCAACAGTTTTGATGGACGGACCATCATGGATTACCTGCTGGGGGGCACCTACTACAGGAACATCCAGACCTTTTTTTATCGTAATCATAAACACTTGCACTACTTTTGATGGGAGTAATCAAAATCAATTAATTGGTTATCTTTTCACATAACTTATTGCAAAGTTTCACAACAAGAATGGCAAGCTAATAACATAAAAGACCGATTTCAGTGTATTTCAGCAAAATCTTAATTTAGTTTGAATAAATTAAGGTTCACTGGCTCTAGTTAAAATTTCTGGCGCGATTCTAACACAAAACCACATTTTGATTCTATCTTAAGCAGCACAAAAGATAACAATTTAGTCGAATAATCTCTATTTCGAACAAATATAGAACAAAATATACTTTTTTAACCCAATTTATTGACGAAACAGGTTAAATTAAAGCTAAGTTTTGACTATTTATACTACGTTAGAAAGTTGAATACATTCGTTATTTATAACTTAATCTGGCATAAAAAAACCGACAAATTGTCGGTTTTTTTTATAACTATTTACATTCGATAATTGAATAATAAATAAAGAATTATAGTTAACTTATAGCAAGTTATTGATAGCGAGTTCAGGACTAATATCTGCATCATAATCGACACCTGCAACATCAAATCCGAACAATTTCAAAAACTCTTGATGATAACCAACGTAATCGGTTAATTCATCAATTGTATCACTATCAACGGTATTCCAAATATCGGTTACACGTTGTTGTACGCTGTCTTCAAGCTCTTTATTGTTTTGACGTAAACGACCGGCTTCATCAATAGTTGGATTTTTACCGTATATATTTTCTCTAAATAAGGCCTGTATTTGCTCAATACAACCTTCATACGTGCCATCAGCTTTCATGACTTTAAACATCGCTGAAATGTACAACGGCATAATTGGAATCGCTGAACTCGCTTGAGTTACTACCGCATTAAGCGAAGTAACGTAAGCCTCACCTTTAATATTAGCAGTTGTTGTTTTGATTGCTGCTGATGCGCGATCTAAATCTTCCTTCGCACGGCCAATGGTGGCATGTCCGTATATCGGCCAAGTTAATTCTTTACCAATATAGGTGTAAGCAACTGTTTTAAAACCATTAGCTAAAACACCAGCTTCGCCAAGCGCTTTGATCCAAAGTTCCCAATCAGCGCCACCCATTACATCAATAGTACCTTGAATTTCTTCTTCTGACGCTGCATCAACTGACACTGAATCAATAATACGTTTAGAGGTATTTAAGTTCTTGGTCGTTACACTTTGCCCAATAGGTTTCAACGTTGATGAATAGACTTCACCGGTATCAGGATCAGTGCGGCGTGGTGACGCCAAGCTGTATACGATTAGATCAATTTCACCTAATTCAGCTTTTATCGTTTCAATAGCTTTGGCTTTAATTTCATGAGAGAAAGCATCGCCATTAATATTTTTTGACCAAATACCTGCGCTATCTGCGGCTGCTTGAAAGGCCGCTGTATTATACCAACCAGCAGAAGCTGTTTTCTTTTCTGTTGGTGGTTTTTCGAAGAAAATACCTAATGTTTTAGCATTATTACCAAAAGCTGCAGTAATTCGAGAAGACAAGCCATAACCTGTTGAAGCACCAATAACTAATATGTTTTTAGGCTTTGCATCAGCTTGTGGCTGACTTTTAACATAAGCAATTTGCTCGTTTACATGTGCTGCACAACCGGCAGGATGAGCGTTAGTACAAATAAAACCACGAATTTTTGGCTTAATAACCATAACTATACCTTCTTAATATCACGTTAATAATCTAGGGTTGAAGCTAACACTTACTGCTCACATCTAAGATTATCGAGTGAAAAATTGATTTATAAAATGAAATTGCCGACTAGTTTACTCTGGCTTGCACCATGATGAGGTGCGACCAGTGGCAATATTCGATATTTTTTTAATATTTCATAAAATTAACGATTTTCGTAATATGCCTGTAATGTTAATTTGTTGTACTCTTTCATTGACGCTAAAAACTCACTATACGATAACCACACGCGAGCAAAGTCTTTATCGGCTTTTACCTGCTCTTTGATCAATTCATCTGTATGGTACTTAAGTGCTTGCATAACTTCAGCTGGAAATTTACGTAATTGCACATTGTGCTCTTCTATCAACGTTTTTAAAGCCGCATTATTTCGGGCATTATACTCTGCCAAAGTAGACTCGTTTGCCGCATTCGCAGCTATCTCAACTATGCTTTGTAAATCAGCAGGCAAGGCATCAAATGCTTCTTGGTTAACTAAAAACTCTAAACCAGTGCCGGGCTCATGCCAAACCGAGGCGTAATAATAATCCGCCGCCTGATAAAAACCAAAAGCTAAATCGTTATAAGGCCCAACCCATTCTGTTGCGTCAATAGCTCCACTTTGTAGCGCCGAAAAAATCTCTCCTCCCGTTAATGTAACTGGAATAGCGCCTGCATTTTTTAGCACTTCGCCAGCGAGTCCTGGAATTCGCATTTTTAAACCTTGTAGATCGGCCACCGAATTAATTTCTTTTTTAAACCAACCACCGAATTGTGCACCTGAGTTACCACCAGGCATTGGCTTAATACCAAAAGGTTTGTATAGCTCTTGCCAAAGTTCCATGCCACCACCGTAATGCAGCCAAGCATTAAACTCTGTTGCTGTCATACCAAACGGAATTGCACTAAAAATTGGTGAAGCAGGTATTTTACCTTTCCAGTAATACGAACCACTGTGGCCCATTTGCACTGTACCTTGCGATACTGCATCAAAAACTTCAAAACCCGGCACTAACTCACCAGCGCCGTAAACCTTTACCGTTAAACGGCCATTACTCATAGCATTAACGTAATTGGCAAATTTTTCTGGCGCCATACCTAAACCAGGAAAGTTCTTTGGCCAAGAGGTTACTAGCTTCCAAGCAAACTTTTCTTGTTGTTGAACACTTTGTTCAGGACTCGCTTTACTTTGCTTATCGCCACAAGAAGCTAATGTAAATAGCGCAATGCAGATTAAAATAGATGAACTAATTGTATTTTTTATCATAGTTTTATCCGTAAATTACGTTAGGTAGCCAAGTTACCAAACTCGGCCAGTAGGCTAATGCACACAGTAATATTAACTGTATAATAATAAAAGGAATAACGCCTTTATAAATTGCCGCGGTCGATACCGCTTGGTCTGCGACACCACGCAAATAAAAGAGTGCAAAACCAAAGGGTGGCGTTAAAAAGGACGTTTGTAGATTAACGGCTATCATAATTCCTAACCAAATAGGGTCTAAGCCCATTGCCATTAGCACAGGTGCAACAATTGGCACCACAACAAACGTTATTTCTATAAAGTCCAAGATAAAACCAAGCAGGAAAATTATCAACATCACAATCAAAGTTGCACCAACAACTCCACCGGGCATTTGTTGAAATAACCCATGGACTAACTCTTCACCGCCAAAGCCTCTAAATACCAGCGAGAATAAACTAGCACCGATTAAAATCAAAAATACCATTGAAGTAATTTTAACAGTGGTTTGCATCACAGCATTTAGGTTAACTCGGGTTAATTGCTTTTTCCATAGCGCTAATAAAAATGAGCCCATTGCACCAACGCCGGCAGCTTCGGTTGGTGTTGCGTAACCAAAAAGTATCGAACCCAACACCGCAAACATCAACAATAAAGGGGGTAACAACGCTGAAATAAATAGCATTAAAGATAACGATTGTTGTTCTTCGCCATGCAATTTCGGTGCTTGTTTTGGGATCACGTCAGGTCTAAAAATAGCGACAGCAATACAGTATAAAATGTAAAGAATGACGAGTATAAAACCAGGGATAACCGCACCTGCAAATAAATCACCAACCGACACAGTTTTTGGGCTAAAAATCCCCATACTCAATTGAGCTTTTTGATAAGCACTTGAGAGAACATCACCCAGTAATACCAAGGCAATTGAAGGGGGTATTATTTGCCCTAGCGTCCCCGTTGCACAAATAATACCAGAGGAAAATGCAGGGCTGTAACCACGTTTTAGCATGGTAGGTAACGATAATAACCCCATGGTAACTACTGTTGCACCCACAATGCCGGTGCTCGCTGCTAATAGCATACCGACCAAGGTCACTGAAATAGCTAAGCCAACATTGAATCGACCAAACAGCATCGCCATCGCATTGAGCAAATTCTCAGCTATTTTTGAACGCTCAAGCATAGCCCCCATAAAAACAAAAAGTGGCACTGCCAATAAGGTTTGGTTATTAAGCACTCCGTAAAGTCGATTTGGTAATGCATATAAAAAAGAACTTTCGAATACATCAACACTTATACCAATACCGGCAAATAACAAAGCGGTTCCAGCAAGCGATAATGCTACTGGGTAGCCCAATAATAGAACACCACAAACAACAACAAACATTAATAAGGCTATATATTCCATTATTTAGCCCCTGTACGATTTTCAGTATCGCGTAAGTTATCACTAAGCATTAATATATTACGCACTATTTCAGCTAAGCCTTGTAAAGATAAGGTTATGGCTAATAACAATATAAGAGATTTGTTAAGGTAAACGAGAGGCAATCCACCGGCTTCTGGCGAACTTTCCATAATATTCCATGACGACAGTACGTAATCTAGACTGATGAAAAAAATAAAAATACAAACAGGTAATAACAAGATTACGCTACCAAACAAATTTAATAGCGCTTTTTGTTTAGGTGAATATTTTTGATAAAATATATCAACACGCACATGACCATCGTGTTTTAACGTGTAAGCAGCACCTAACATAAAAACAATGCCATGGAAGTAGAGCACTGACTCTTGCATGCCAATCCACCCAAGATTAAAGCCATACCTTAATACCACAATACTAAAAGTTAGCAGTACCATTAGGAGGGTCAACCAAGCAACAGCTTTACCCAGTAGTTCGGTGATAGTATCAATCGTTTGCACAAATTTATTCGCGAGCGTTAACAACATAGCTTTCCATTTATTTTATTATTATTTGAAAATTAATTGCCAAAGTTTACCTAAAGTTACCTCTGTAAGTGCTGATGCACAATGTTCACCATAAGTGGTCATTGCATCTTGATGTCATTGCACGTTCACATTTATATAAACTCAACACGCTTATATAAATCTATTTTATTTTTGTCTGTAATATCAAAACTGAACGTACACCCATTGCATCACCAGTGCTAAACATCCATGTATTATTGATATTGTTTACATGGATGTAAGTGTCTAATTTTTATATTAAACATAAAAGCTGACTTTACATAGTTATGAGTAATTATATTAACTGCTTTTTTTACTTCCCCCTAAGCATTTTGGCGATAGAGGTGTATTTTCAGCGTAATAACTCTTCCACTCTTTTTCAGTATAAGTATGCAGGGCAAGAGCATGAATTTTATCTGCAAGCTCTTCAGCTAAAATTGAATTTATAGCACGATGGCGCTTAATTAAACGCTCCCCTTCAAACTCTTCTGAAACTATAATAACTTTAAAATGAGACTCGCTGCCCGGTGCAACATTATGTTGATGACTTTCATTTATAACGTCGAGGTGAAGAGGTGAGAAAGCAGAAAGTAGTTTTTCTTCGATAACGGCTTCGATTGTCATATTTTTTCCCTGAAGTTGATCGATTAATGGATCAATTTAATTTTAGTCGCTACTGGTAATTATGCCATCTATCTAATCGAGTAACATCGTAATTTGTTATTTAAATGTAAGACCCATATTTTTATGAAGAAATCACTTTATAAACAAATATGACGAAAGGTTAGGTTAACTCGGCTAGTAATTGATTTGGCTCTTTTAGGTAAACTGTGTTGCCAGTATTTTTGGGTGTTACCTCGCATAATTAACAAACTACCCGGTGCAAGACTAATACTCTTTTTTTCTTTAGTTATAATATGCTTTAGTTGAAACTCTCGTTCAGCACCAAAAGATAACGAAGCAATGGTTGGTAATGCACCCAGCTCAGGTTCATTATGCCAACCTACACTATCCTGTTGATCACGATATAAGTTTGCCAATACCGCGTTAAAGTCATGCTGGCAATAACGACTAACTTTTTCTTTAATTGCTAACAAACTGACCGACCAAGGCTCAGCAACTAAGGTGATATTGGAATAGCGGTAACTTAAATAATTGTCACCATACCAAGCCTGTAATCTGGGTATTTTCATTACTTTTCCAAACATTTTAATATCATCATGACGCCAAGCTAAGTTTTGCTTTAAGTCTTGAAAAATTATTTCTGCGTCATGCTTCGAATAAAAATTTTCAATGTACTCAATATCAGCATCTGGACAGTAAATTTTCAAATGAAATGCTTCCTAATTAATCTATGAGGTATATTTTGTAATATTTAACCTTATTATCTCGATAATTTTTGCAATTAACTAGCTCGCAGGGATAATTTTTGACACAATATCCTTTACGCCAACCAAGTATTTATCGCTATGATCAGCCCTTTTATTATCAACGACAAAAATCTTTTTCTCGATCGTTTTCCCACCGGACAGGTAAACCGAAGCTTGCAAGCATGGGATGCAGCAGATGAATATATTATTAGTTATTTAGAGCAACAATCTTTAAGTGACTCAAAACAAAAAATTCTAATTTTTAACGATAATTTTGGCGCTATAACCTGTAATTTAACAGAGCATCAACTGTTCTGTGTAAATGACTCTTTTTTAAGCCATCAAGGCATAGCACTTAATTTAGAGCAAAATGGTTTATCGAATCAGGATGTCACTTTGCTTACAAGCTTAGAGGAGCTGCCAAGTGATATAGACATCGTGCTTTATAAAATACCTAAAGGCAAAGGACTACTCTGCCAGCAACTTAGTCAGATAAAACAACACCTCAGTAAAGATGTTATTTTTATTGCCAGTGATCGTGCTAAAGAAATTCATAGTTCAACACTAAAATTGTTTGAACAGTATTTAGGGACAACAAAAACATCACTAGCGGTGAAAAAAGCCCGACTGGTTTTTTGTGAACTTAATAATGACAAACCAACAACGGCTAATTTCCCCACATCATGGCCATTAGAAAAAACCGACTTTACCTTACATAACCACGCTAATGTTTATGCAAGAGAAAAGCTCGATATTGGTGCCCGCTATTTTATGGAAAATTTACCTGTGATTGCCGCAGAAAAACAGGTTATTGATCTTGGTTGTGGTAACGGAGTCATTGGTTTGCATGTGTTGTCAAAACAACCAAAAGCGCAAGTGCACTTTATTGATGAATCATACATGGCTATTGCCTCAGCAAAACTAAATATCACTGAAAACTTACCCTCAGCTATTGAGCAGTGCCAATTTCAAGTAAATGACTGTTTAACGAGTGTTGAAGGCGGCAGTGTTGATTTAGTATTGTGTAATCCACCCTTTCATCAACAAACAGCTACCACAGATCACATCGCTTGGCAGATGTTTAAAGATAGTCATCGGGTATTGAAAAAAGGCGGTGAATTACGCATTATTGGTAATCGTCAGCTTGGTTATCATATTAAATTAAAACGTATTTTTGGTAATGAAACACTTATAGCTAGTAATGATAAGTTTGTTACTATTTCGGCAATTAAGCGCTAACTTGACACACTTAACCTTGAAGAAATCCATATGAAATCAACACTATTTAAGTTTATGCTTTTAGGTACAACAGCTTTATTAATCGCTTGCAGTACGCCAATCAAACAGGTAATTGTCAGCCCAGAACTTAATATTGGAAGTAGTAACGCCTACCAACAAAAACAAGCGCAATTAGGTTTGCGTGATTTACGCACCTCACCCCACATCGTACAAATTTTACGTACAGGTGAAGCTGCAATATTATATTCACCGCAGCAGCCTATTATTGACACCGTAGAAAAATCTCTTAGCTCAGCATTAAAAGCTAATGGCTTGCAAATTAAAGCGCCCGCTGCCAATCAAGTTGAAATCATTATCGATAATGCTTTGGTAAGTGTTCAACAATCAATGATGAAATATAGCGCAAGTAATCAAATGAATATTCGTGTGGTTATAAATAATAGTAAAGGTACGTTAACAAAAACATTTAAAATAACGGGCACGAGTAAAGGGCCTCTAAAGGCGGATTTAGCGGTACTAGAGCGTGATTTTAATCAACAACTCGCGAAGTTATTAACACAAATAGTACAAAATGAAGAATTACAGCAGTTTATGCAATAGCTTTCAATGTGTTAACTTTCCTGCTTTTGCTTAAATAGAGAATTTCATCATGAGAAGTTTTTCGGTTATATTTTTATTTTTATTTTCAGTTACCTGTAATGCCAAGAACTTAGCGATAGACCCTGATAATCTATTTCCACAGGTAAAACTTGAAACCTCAATGGGAGTAATTATTGTTGAACTTGATAGAATTCGTGCTCCGTTGACGGTAGATAATTTTTTAACTTATGTTGTTTCAGGCGAGTATGACAACACAATCTTTCATCGTGTGGTGTCTGAATTCATTGTTCAAGGTGGCGGTTATAACGAAAACTTTGAACTTAAAAAAGTAAATGAAAACATAGTAAATGAGTCCGGAAACGGCTTAAAAAATGAAATAGGCACAATCGCCATGGCGAAAGAGCGTCATCCTCATTCAGCCAACAGACAGTTCTTTTTTAATGTTAATGACAATACCAGTTTAGATCCTGGTAGAAAGTGGGGATACACTGTTTTTGGCGCTATAACTGAAGGCCAGGAGGTTGTAGATGCTATGGCACTAGTAACAACAGACTATAGTGATGTAATGGGCTGGGAGGATGTTCCTTTAGAACCAATAATGTTAATTAAAGCCAGTTTATTGCCAGCGTTATAAAATGCTTTATCATGATATATATAAAACATTTCAAATATAAAAAATAATAATAAAAACAACAATAATAATAAAATTAACAGCCAATAAAATCCCCTTAAATATCGAGTACTAAATACTCGTTGGGTTCAGTGAATCGCATATGAGTTACAATTTCACTACGTCTTAACTTTGACAATTTTAGTTTTCTCTACGATAACTAAACAATGACAAACAACAAGACACGGAAATTATTACTAACTTATTTCCTTCGCTAAATTATTTATTGGCTAAATATTACATAAGGAATGTCATGATAATTGAGCAGTTTATCAATGAAAAAATCACACAAATCAGGGCCTATATTACCGCGGTTATCAATCATTCTATCCATTATACTGAACTCGACCATTTCGTCGAAAATACGATGGCAGAATGGACCTTACTCAGTGTTAGTGACGAAACCCCCAGTAATGCGAGAGAACGTGTGTTTTGGCATATAATGCATGAACTATGCATTCATAGTGCTAATGATCTTGAACGAGATTTATACTTCAAAAGTGAAATATCTACCTGCTTAGATTTTTTCTCAGGTACAGGCAGTTACCCTATTGACTGCATAGGTTGGCGACCGCTGCCATAACCTCTAGAAATAAGCCTACAAAAGCAGGTTATAGGAAACAACTAATTACCTGTTACCAAAGATTAAACTTCTGTTTACTAATACATTTTGATAGCCTATTAGCTTACCTTCTCGCATTCATTAGGCTTTGAGCAATGCAATCTCCAACCTTTAAGCAAGCAATATTTAATCGTCGCATGCTAATTTGTATATTCACTGGCTTTAGCTCTGGGCTACCTTTGTTTATTTTATACCAACTCGTGCCGGGTTGGTTACGCTCTGAAGGAGTCAGCCTGACTGAAATAGGCTTATTCTCATTAATTGGTATTCCGTACGTTTGGAAGTTTATTTGGTCACCTTTAATGGACAGGTACTCTTTACCTGTTCTTGGTCGACGCCGCAGTTGGATGTTACTTACCCAAGTACTTTTACTCTTCTCCATCGCAGGTTTTGGGTTTGTTGACCCTGTAATGAACATTTGGAGTGTTGCTTATTTAGCTGCCTCTGTTGCATTTTTTAGCGCTAGCCAAGATATAGTACTCGACGCTTACCGACGTGAACTTCTACCTGAGCATGAATTGGGTTTAGGTAATTCTATTCACGTACAAGCTTATCGACTTTCTGGCTTAGTACCCGGTTCATTAGCTTTTATTCTAGCTGATCACATCAGTTGGCAAGCCGTATTCCTTATTGTTGCGGCTTTTATGTTTATTGGTATTTTTCTTAGCCTGACAATAAAAGAGCTTAACAATAGCGCACAAGCGCCAAAAACTTTACAAGATGCGGTTGTCTTGCCCTTTAAGGACTTTATCAACAGAGAAGGCATAAAATCCGCCTTGCTAATACTCGCTTTTTTATTTTTATATAAGCTAGGCGATAGTATGGCGACCGCGTTACAAACACCTTTTTTCATTGATTTGGGCTTCACAAAAACTGAAATTGGTGTTGTTGCTAAAACCGCGTCATTAATTGCTATGACCATAGGTTTGGCGGTTGGTGGTATAGTAATGATTAAGCTGAGTATTAATCGAGCCCTTTGGTTATTTGGTTTTGTGCAAATAATCAGTATTTTAGGTTTTGCTGCTTTAGCTGAAATTGGCCACAACACTTACGCCTTAGCTTTTGCAATGGGTTTTGAATACTTGGGCGTAGGCTTGGGAACAGCGGCCTTTACAGCTTTTATTGCTAGAGCAACTAACCCTGCATTTGCTGCAACGCAATTTGCATTATTTACAGCATTAACGGCATTACCCAGAACATTTGCGAATGCCACCACAGGCATGATTGTCGAACAGATCGGTTGGACTAATTTTTACTTCATATGCACCGCGTTAGCGATACCGGGTATGCTAATGCTATTAAAAGTTGCGCCATGGCGTGAACCAACTAAACAAGCAACGCAGGAGATAGCGTAACTATGATCAAACTATTTTTTCTTGTACCTATATTAATGTGCGCTATTTGGTATTGGTATTTAAAAAGTAATAACTACACCCTAAAAGAAGGATTAAAAGGCTTCGGTTATATTTTTGCTTTTAACGGTACAATTATCGCATTTTTTGTATTAATGTTATTTATAACGAATTAGTTAAATAGAATATATTTAATGGCTAAAATAAATAACTCATCGTTTTTAAATAGTCTACACCTAATGTTTCGGGTTAGTTAGTTCACCAAATACCTGATTATTATCTCATGTTATAAATACAATTTTTATCTATAAGGAAAATTAATGAAAACTTTACCAAGCCTAATATTATTAACAGCGGCTATATCAACAACAAGCTTTTTAACCTTAACCACTAGCGCACAAGCAACAGAAGTAAGACAAGCAAGTAATGAAAAACAAGCTGATACGGCAATTACCTACCGTAAGTCTGTTCTGCAGTTAATTCGCAGTAATATGGGCCCTTTAGGCGCTATGGCTAAAGGTAATATTCCTATGAATGCTGATGTGATTACAAAAAACGCTGAGCGTATAGCTTTTTTAGCACCAATGATGCATGACTACTTTTCGCTGGATACCAGTAAATTTAATATAAAAACTGATGCTAAAGACAGCATTTGGTCAAACCATAAAGATTTTAGCAATAAAATAGATGACTTAGTTACTGCGGCTAATGGCTTAAAAATGGTTGGAGAAAAGAATGAAAAAGATAGTTTTAAAAAAGCTATCGGTGCCGTTGGTGCAAGCTGTAAATCTTGTCATGATGATTTCAAAAAAGATTAAGCGTTCATAAAAAAAAGTGCTCTCAATGAGTAAAATCAATGAAAGCACTTTTCCCCTAAAAATTCAGTCGGCTAAAGCCAATTCCATAATACAATTATAGCTGTACTTCAAACTACTTGAACTAGCGCATTAGTAACCAAAATAGTCATCAACAGGTACTGGCGGCCATATTTCAATAATGAAATATAAGGTTATCGCTGTCATAGCAATACAGACTATAAAGCCTAACCACGGAAACGATCCTTGAGAATGTAAAGCTTCATTTACTGTTTTCTTACCGGTGATCATTGCACTTGTTAAATGTTTTTTGTGCTTAATTTTATAAAACAAAATTACGCCTATATGCAGAACAATAAAGCCGAGTAGCACATAAACTATATTGTGATGTATAAAATTAGCTATAGCTTGCCAAAAATTATTCAGTACACCGTAGTATGGAGCATCATTAAAAATGTCATCTGTGGTAAATAAGCCGCTAATCGCCTGAGCTAGTATTAGTGACAACAAGGCTACAACAGAATAAGCGCCTGCTGGATTATGTCCAATGTAATCTTGTAAGCCTTTACCGCGTAAGTAATGTAAGGTCTTTACAGGTGATATGACAAACTGACTAAACTTAGCGTAGTAAGTACCTAGTACTCCCCATAAAATTCTAAAAATGACGATAGCAAGGCAGGCGTAACCGCCATAAAAATGCCACTGCGTAGCATTGGCTAGCATTTCTTCATCTAATACTTTTACACTGATAAATTGAAAAGCAATAATGATGACCAACAACCAGTGACAGATCCGAATAGGCAGATCCCACACTTTTATTTTCATCTCACTTACCCTCTTTAACTCATTCATACCAAATAAAATAAACAATCGAACACATCTAAGTGACCGAAACTGTTAATCATTACATTTTTCAAAAAATGTACTATAGCAATGTTCAAAGTAGGTCAGCGATTTTATTTAATAAATTATTGAAGATTAATAGCAAGGAAGGTAATACGAAGCGTTGGCGTTGGAGTTGGAGTTGGAGTTGGAGTTGGTATAAATATTACACTACAAAATAAGGTTTCAGCAATTTGTTAACATAATTATATAGCTGCGATTCCAAGTTGAGCTATTAACTCAGTCTAAAACGCAGCTATAAATATTTTGTTAATATTATTTTGTTAATATTGTTGTGTTAATAATATTTTTGACCAGTACCGAGATAGATACTGGCTAAAAAATATATTTACTCAGCTAATGGACGCATGTGAGGGAACAATATAACGTCTTTAATCGTTGGTGAATCTGTGAATAACATCACTAATCGATCAATACCAATACCTTCACCAGCAGTTGGTGGTAAACCGTATTCAAGCGCTTGAATATAATCTGCGTCATAATGCATTGCTTCATCATCACCCGCGTCTTTACCCGCTACTTGGTTTTGGAAACGTGCAGCTTGGTCTTCAGCATCGTTAAGCTCTGAGAAACCATTGGCTAATTCTCGTCCACCAACGAAGAATTCAAAACGATCCGTTATGAATGGGTTGTCATCATTACGACGTGCTAATGGAGAAACTTCCCACGGATATTCTGTGATAAACGTAGGTTGGTCAAGCATATGCTCCGCAACTTCTTCAAATATTTCACAAATATATTTACCTGCACCCCAAACTTTCGACGCGTCAGTTTCTTTAACGCCAACAGCTTTTGCCATTGCTTTAAGCGCATCAAAGTTAGCTTCAGGGTTACGTAAAATATTTTCGTCTAAATCATTACCGTGCAATAAAATCGCATCAACCATTGATAAACGAGTAAACTTTTGGCCAAAGTCATAGAACTTCTCTTCTACTACTTCACCATCAGCGTTTTTAACCGTGTTACGAATAACAGAAGACCCCATTACGTCTTCAGCTAATGTGCGTAGCATGTCTTCAGTAAGGTTCATAAGATCATGGTAATCAGCATAAGCTTGGTAGAATTCAATCATAGTGAATTCTGGGTTATGACGTGTTGATAAGCCTTCATTACGGAAGTTACGGTTAATTTCGAATACTTTTTCAAAACCACCAACAACCAAACGCTTTAGGTAAAGCTCTGGTGCAATACGCATATACATTTTAATGTCTAAGGCATTATGGAAAGTTTCAAAAGGTTTTGCTGAAGCCCCACCAGGAATGGTTTGTAGCATAGGTGTTTCAACTTCCATAAAATCACGGTCAGTTAAAAACTTACGAATACCATCAACAATTTTTGAACGAATTTTAAAAGTATTTCGGGTATCTTCGTTGATGATCAAATCAACGTAACGTTGACGATACTTTGTTTCAACATCTGATAAACCGTGAAATTTTTCTGGTAATGGACGTAACGATTTAGTTAACAGCTCGTATTTATCCATATTAACGTATAAGTCGCCTTTACCCGACATATGCATAGTACCGGTAACACCGATAATATCGCCAATATCTAAAGTGCCCCAACGCTCTTTAATATCTTTTTGCACTGTTTTGTGGGCATAAGCTTGAATGCGACCTGTCATATCTTGCAATACTAAGAATGGACCACGTTTAGCCATAACACGACCAGCAATGCTGTAAAGACCAGTTTCAGCTTCAAGCGTTTCTTTATCTTTTTCACCGTGTTCAGCTTGTAAATCAGCAGCATAGTGTTTTCGGTCAAACTTATTAGGGTGGCCATTAGCCGGACAGTTTTCTCGAATTTTTACTAATTTGCCACGACGCTCGGCAATCAACTTGTTTTCGTCTTGGTTTGCTTGATCAGTCATTTTATTTCTCGTGTTTAACGTAATATTGCTATTTAAATTAATGAAATTATTATAAGCCAGATTTTAAACTAGCTTCTATAAATTTGTTTAAGTCACCATCCAATACGGCTTGCGTATTTCGATTTTCGACTCCGGTACGTAAATCTTTAATGCGACTGTCATCTAATACATAAGAGCGTATTTGGCTGCCCCATCCGATATCAGACTTTCCGTCTTCTAACTCTTGTTTACCTTCGTTCTGTTTTTGCATTTCCATTTCATACAACTTAGCTTTTAAAAGCTTCATCGCTGTTGCACGGTTTTTATGCTGAGAACGATCCGCCTGACAAGCCACTACTGCACCTGTTGGCTCATGGGTAATACGTATGGCAGAATCTGTTTTGTTAACATGTTGACCACCCGCACCAGAAGCACGAAAGGTATCTATGCGAAGATCTGCTGGGTTAATATCAATTTCGATATTGTCGTCAATTTCTGGGTAGATAAACGCAGAAGCAAACGAAGTATGTCGACGACCACTAGAGTCAAACGGTGATTTGCGTACTAAACGATGTACGCCGGTTTCTGTTCTCAGCCAACCAAAAGCATATTCGCCGGTGTATTTAATAGTACAACCTTTAATGCCGGCGACATCTCCGCCGGTCACTTCAATCGCTTCGGTTTTATAACCGTTGGCTTCACCCCAGCGTAAATACATACGCATGAGCATTTCAGCCCAATCTTGTGCTTCTGTACCGCCTGAGCCTGACTGAATATCTAAGTAACAGTTATTTGCATCGTGCTCGCCAGAGAACATACGGCGAAACTCTAACTTTTCAAGGCTAGTTTCTAACGCTTTTGTTTCCGCCTGAGCATCGTTAAAAGTTTCTTCGTCTTCTGCTTCAACAGCAAGCTCAACTAAGCCTTCGATATCTTCACAACCTGAATCCATCTCGTCAATGGTTTCAACAACGGCTTCTAATGCCGCGCGCTCACGACCCAATGCTTGTGCACGCTCTGGATCATTCCATACATCTGCTGATTCTAACTCACGTGAAACTTCAACCAAACGTTCTGACTTTTGATCGTAGTCAAAGGTACCCCCGAAGCAAATTGGTGCGTTCGCGAATTTCTTTAATTTTATTGAGTACTGGGTTAACTTCTAACATACTTTTTACTGATACGCCGTCATGGATGAATATAATTGGTGAATATAGTTGCTAAATATAACAAAAAAAACAGTCGCGCATTGTAGCTTAATTATACGACTAAATAAACGCTTCCTTATGCTTTGAAATGTCCTTTTTATTATATTATTGTGTCCAAATAATGTCACTAATGCTCTATAGGATTTCGTTGATATTTCTGCGCCCAAAATTCAGTCTAATTGCTCTACCATTAATTGTACTGTTTGCTTGCCACGAAACTCATTTATATCTAGCCGATACGCTAACTTAACTTGCTTTGCTTGATTGTCTGGCCAGCGTTTGATATCAACATTGAACGCAATAGCATCAAAAATTTGTTGATCTTTTTCTACCACTAACTTTAAATGTTTTTCGCCAACAATACGTTGTTGCACTAAGTTAAAAACATCATCAAATACCGGTTCTGGAAAATTTTGTCCCCAGGGGCCAGCTTCACGTAATATTTCTGCAAAGGCTAGAGTCATATCGTTGGTTAATAGCTCACCATCTGAAGAGATTATGCCGGTAAGTGCTTCTTCACTTAGCCATTGCTGAGCATATTTTTCAAAGAGAATCGAAAACTGTTGAAACTGATCAGCTTCTATCGATAAGCCCGCAGCCATAGCATGCCCGCCAAACTTTATAATAATTCCGGGATGCTGACTGTCAATGTACTCTAATAAATCACGAATATGTAAGCCAGGAATGGATCGTGCGGAGCCCTTAATCTCGGTATTGTTAGTTTCAATACTATTACTTTCTAGATCATCATTACCTTTAGCAAAAACAATACTAGGACGATGATATTTTTCTTTTAACCGCCCTGCAACAATACCAATGACACCCTGATGCCAATCGCTATGAAACAAACTTATACCATTAGGTAAATTGTCTTCACTAAACTTTAGGCTAGCTAAAACTTGCTCGGCCTCAATTTGCATGCCTTGTTCTATTTCTCTGCGCGCTTTATTTAAATCATCCAAATCGGCTGCCATAACTCTTGCAGTAGACAAGTCATTTGCTAGTAAACAATTAATACCAAAAGCCATATCATCTAAACGCCCTGCTGCATTTATTCGCGGTCCTAAGGCAAAACCAAAATCACTCGCTACTAATTTTTGCTGATTTTTACCAGCAATTTCAATTAGCGCCTGTATGCCAGGTCGAGTAGCACCAGCGCGAATTCGTTTTAATCCTTGTTCAACTAGAATGCGATTATTAGCATCAAGTGACACCACATCAGCGACTGTGCCTAAGGCAACTAAATCAAGTAATTGCGCTATATTAGGTTCTTTAATACCTTGTTGCTCAAACCAGTTTTGTTCACGCAAATATTTTCTTAATGCCAACATAAAGTAGAACGCCACACCCACTCCGGCTAACGATTTACTGGCAAAATTACAACCGCGTTGGTTAGGGTTAACAATGGCATCGGCAGGGGGTGTTTCTGCTCCGGGTAAATGGTGATCAGTAACCACAACTTGTAGCCCTAATTCTTTTGCTCTTTTAACGCCAGCGATACAACTAATGCCATTATCAACAGTGACTAATACTTGCGCGCCTTGTGAAGCCGCAATATCAACTATTTCAGGGGTTAGGCCATAACCATATTTAAACCGATTAGGTACTAAAAAATGATGGTTTGTAGAGCCTAACATTCGTAATGCTTCCATCATTAGCGCGGTACTAGTAGCGCCATCAGCATCAAAGTCACCTATTACGGTAATATTTTTTTTATCTTTGAGCGCTTGATATAAAAGCTCACAAGCCTCTGGCAAACCTTTTAAAGTATCAACAGCACATAAATGAGACGCGGTTAATTCAAGTTGGTCTTTACTGGTAACACCACGACGTGCATATATTTGTCGAACAATAGGATGCAAGGTAGCAGGTAAATGCTCATCGTTTACCTGATCTCGACGTATGATCTCTTTATGCATGATGCACCTTATTATGTGAAACGCTAGAAACAAAAATGGCAAGTGATTACTTGCCATTTTCTGATAGAAATACTGTTAGACCAAACTAAAAAGTTGCTTAATCGTTTAGCTATTAACCACCTAGTTGAGTGGTTTCTAGTAACGTAAATAGTTTGTCTGGATCTTGATAGCCTGGCACCATCATGCCATTTTCAAGTATAATTGCAGGAGTACCCGTTACGCCAACTTGACGGCCAAAGTTAAACTCTTCTTCAATAGGCATTTCACAAATACGTGCAGCAACTGATGAGCCACTTTTAGCTTTAGTTAACGCTGACCCAGCATCTTCATGACACCAAATTGAGCGTAAATCTTTAAAACCTTGTGAATAGCCACCGTTTCTATCTTTAACACCAGCACGAGGATAAGCTAAATAACGTACGGTTATGCCTTTATCGTTGTAAGCATCCATTTGCTCATGCATTTTTCGACAGTAACCACAGGTGATATCAGTAAATACTGTTACTACATGCTTTTCGTTTTTTGCCGGGTAAACAATCATAGAGTCGGTAAATTTAACCATGCCATCAACACGAACTTGCGCTAAGCTTTCTTCAGTTAAATTACTCACGGTATCGCCTAAGCCATACATTTTACCATGCAATAAAAAATTACCATCAGCGCTTGCATAAAACAAACCTTGATCGGTTAACACTTCTACCATGCCTGCCATCTTTGATGGCTTAATGCTCGCAACATTAAAGCCTAAAGATTGTGTAAGCTTTGCTTTAACCGCTGCAATCTCTGGTGACTGTGTCTGAGCTAACATTACACTATTATTTGATGGCGAAGCCGGCTCTGCATAAGCAGCCACATTGTGAGTTAAACTCAGCACACCAAGTGCTGCAACCAATAAAAATTTCTGATACATAAGTAAATCCATACCTTAATGAATAAGCGGAAACTAGCGGAAAATTACAATTGCAATTTTAGTTAAATACAAAGACCGCTCTAATGCCGCTAAAATTACAGTGAAAACAGCATAATTGCAATAACACTGAGTCCATCGATAACGAATATTTACAATAAAGGTTTTAATTCTCTGGTCATGCAAAGCTTCTTATTTACTGAGATTTTGTTAAAATCTCGGCATTAGCTCACCAACCATCGAAAGTGGTTTGTATAAAACTCGGTAACTTATCAATGAACATCGCATTATTTTACGGCTCAACCACGTGTTATACCGAAATAGCAGCAGAAAAAATTCAAGCAGAACTCGGTGCTGATATTGTCAGTTTATTTAATATTAAAGATACGCCATTAGCTGAAATGGAAAATCACGATATTTTAATTTTAGGTATTTCTACTTGGGACTATGGTGAAATTCAAGAAGATTGGGAGTCACACTGGCCTGAAATTGCCAATATAGATCTCGAAGGTAAAATAATTGCCTTATATGGCATGGGCGATCAAATTGGCTACACCGATTGGTTTCAAGATGCATTAGGCATGTTACATGAACAAGTACTGGCTCAAGGTGGTTATGTTATCGGTTATTGGCCAAATGAAGGTTATGAATTTGCAGAATCGAAAGCGTTAACCGAAAACAAACAACAATTTGTTGGTTTAGCTCTAGATGAAGACAATCAATACAATGCCAGTGAAGAGCGTATTAAACTTTGGTGCCAACAAATTAACCTTGAAATTGCAGATATTCTAGCGGATTAAGCTAAATATCATAATAAATAGACAAATTTGGCAAGATCTTTAGGATAAATTTGATTTTGCCATTATAATCCGCGTTATTAATCCCCAAAGAAAATTATTACATGTTTGAGCAGTTTGACCTAGATTCCGCATTATTAGGCGGCGTTGAAAATGCAGGCTTTAAAAAGCCAACGTCTATCCAAGAATTAGTACTTCCAGTCGCTATGACAGGTAAAGACGTATTAGCTTCAGCCCCAACAGGAACCGGAAAAACAGCGGCTTTCCTTTTACCCGCTGCTCAGCACTTACTCGACTATCCTCGTCGTGGTTCAGGCTTTCCGCGTGTACTCATTTTGTCACCAACACGCGAACTTGCCATACAAACTCATGAACAATGTGAGAAATTAACCGCACTAACTAGCATTAAATCTGCAGTTATTACCGGTGGTGTTAATTATGGCAGCCATAAAGAAGTGCTAACAGGTAACACCGATATTTTAGTTGCTACACCTGGCCGTTTAATGGAATACATTGAAAGCGAACAGTTTGATAGCCGTGAAATTGAAATTTTGATTTTAGATGAAGCTGACCGCATGCTTGCAATGGGCTTTGCTGAAACCATTAATCGCATTGTTGGCGAAGCACGCTGGCGTAAACAAACCATGCTATTTTCTGCAACACTCGAAGGTGCTGCTGTGGTGCGTTTTTCTCGTGAACTTTTAAACGACCCGGTATTTTTAGAAGCAAACCCTTCTCGTAAAGAAAAAGCAAAAATACACCAGTGGATGCACTTAGCTGACGACAAAGATCATAAGTTCGCCTTATTGATGAACATATTGCAGCAAGAAGAAGTTGAACGTGTACTTGTTTTTGCTAATAAACGTGAAACCGTACAGTATCTTTCAGGCAAACTTTATGCTGAAAACATGCCTTGCGTATGGCTTGAAGGCAAAATGCAACAAGACAAACGTAACACATCAGTAGAACGTTTACGCAATGGTACGGTAAATGTTTTAGTGGCAACAGATGTAGCTGAACGTGGTCTAGATATTGACGATATAACCCATGTAATAAATTTTGATATGCCACGCACTGCTGATATATATTTGCATCGCATTGGCCGTACAGGTCGTGCTGGCAACAAAGGCACCGCTATTTCATTAGTTGAAGCACATGATATGACTGTTATAGGTAAAATCGAACGCTACATTAAAGAGCGCTTACCTAGACGAGTGATTGAAACGTTAAGACCGAAATATAAAGAAGCACGTGTTGCCACCAAAAAGACCAAAGTGAAAAGAACTGTGGCACAAAAGAAAGCGAAGGCGAAAAAAATGGCTAAACGAACAAAAAGTTAACGCTCACTTATAAACCACGCTTTAAATACCAAAAACCTAAACGGATTCGTTTAGGTTTTTTTGTATTTAAAACACTAGAACAATTCAGTATTGTTGAGATTTTCAATTATGTTCATGAGTAAATTCCAAGACTAATGTCAGCAGAAATAATTACTTGTATAGGGTGAGATGAATCTTTACTATAAATTTTAAAGAATTAAGTGTTCTACTTTTTCATGAGGATAAATGGATTAACCCATGACATAAAATTTAAGCAGTAATGATGTTAACGATAAATTTTATAGTACTGTCTTTTTTCATTCTAACCATCAAAAATGAGTAAAAATCAATCGACTTAAAACGGATATATGTCCGTTTATCCTATTTACTGTTAAGGAGTTTCACATGAAGTGTTCATCAATGAGTTTGGCTTTTCTACTGGGTATTGCTACTTTCAGCAGTGCGCAGGCGCAACAACCCGTCGCCATTTCAGCCCAACTTGAGCAAAAGGTCATAGAATGGCGTCGTGATTTACATCAACATCCCGAACTAAGTAATCGCGAATTTCGCACAGCTAAAGTTATAGCTAAACATCTGAAAGACTTAGGTTTAGAAGTGCAAACCGGCATTGCACATACTGGCGTTGTAGGCGTGCTAGTAGGTGGCAAACCTGGCCCTACAATAGCAATGCGCGCCGATATGGACGCGCTACCTGTTATAGAACAAACTGACCTGCCATTTAAATCCACTGCGAAATCAGAATATAGAGGCAAAGAGGTGGGTGTAATGCATGCTTGCGGTCATGACTTGCACATGGCAATGCTAATGGGGGCAGCAGAAAAGCTCACATCAATGAAAGATGAGGTTGCAGGTACTATCGTATTTATATTCCAGCCTGCCGAAGAAGGCGCACCCAATGATGAAGAAGGCGGCGCTGAACTTATGCTAAAAGAAGGTTTATTTACTAAGCATAAGCCAGAAGTTGTATTTGGTATACACGTTTGGTCTGCTGGGAATACCGGCCATATTGGTTATCGCGAAGGGCCGCTTATGGCCTCCTCAGATCGTTTTGAAATTACCGTAAAAGGTCGCCAAACTCATGGTTCTCGCCCATGGGGTGGTGTTGACCCTATCGTTGCAGCAGGACAAATCATTGGTAGCACACAGACAATTGTCAGCCGCCAGGTCAATATCACTAAAGCACCCGCTGTTATTAGCTTTGGTATTATAGAAGGTGGCGTACGTAATAATATTATTCCAGATGAAGTTTACCTTGAAGGAACTATTCGTAATTTTGATATGGACAATCGTGCGCAAATATTTAAAAACTTAAAGACCACGGCTGAAATGACTGCTAAAGCAACCGGCGCTGAAGCACATGTACACATTGACGAAGGCTACCCTGTTACCATTAATGATATAGATCTGACACGAAACATGCTGCCCACTATTGAGCGCGTTGCAGGTAAAGACAAAGTTCATGTTAACGACTTAGTTACCGGCGCAGAAGACTTCTCATTTTTCGCTCTTGAAGTTCCAGGGCTCTTTGTATTTTTGGGCGTAACACCAGAAGGTGAAAATGCGGTAAGTGCACCAAGCAATCATTCACCGTTTTTCTATGCAGACGAAAAATCATTAAAAACGGGTACTGAGCTTTATGTCAATTGGGTATTAGATTATAACAAGCTGTAACCCTGCCCTTAATTGCTCTTAATTCCCCCCTTCAAATGAATAGTAAGTGCTTAGTTAGCCAAGCACTTACTTTTCATATTTTTTTTTACATTTAGCTTGTATAAACTCCTACGTTCACGTTTTTGAAAAATAATTTTAGATAATCTCCCTCCCTGTTAAGACTATCGTTAATTTCAGCTTTATAAGCGCAAATTTCATAACTGAGTGAGCGTTAAGTAGCTCAGGTAGCAAGAGTCTCCTACCAGCACCATAGACAAGTTTTATTATTTAAAGTGTAAGTACCTACTCAGTATTCCAAACTGGAAAATCTCCAATTTATGCACTACGTTTTAAACAGCCAGATTATTGGGCTCTCTCCTGTGAATTGGCTAACCTCAACTACTTTAACTAACTGCGTGCCTTATTGAAAAAACATATTGGTATGGCTCACAAGAGGGTAATCACATGCTAAGACGGAAATTTTTGGCTGGTTTAGGGATCAGTGTTGGTGCAAGTTTATTGGCTTCAAAACAACTACTGGCAGAAACCCAATTGCCGGTGAATAAAAGCAATGCTATCGCGCCAGCAGATTGGACAGCATTACGTGACTTGTTTCCATTAACCAAAAAATACATTCAGTTATCTACATTTTTATTAACGTCCCACCCTAAACCTGTTTCTGATGCTATAGAAATGCACAGACGTGGTTTAGATGAAAATCCTGCTGATTATTGGCACCATCGATTTGAAACAATTGATAATGATATCGCTGAGGTCGCAGCAGAATATATGGGCGGTAAAGCTAAAAATATAGCATTAACAGACAGCACAACCATGGGGCTTGCCTTGATTTACAGTGGTTTAAAGTTGGCACCAGGAACAGAAATTTTACAAACAGTACATGATCACTACTCAACAGATATGTCATTAGCATACCGTGCAAGGCGTACTGGTGCGAAAGTTCGTCGGATAGCACTTTACGAAAACCCATCAACCGTTAGCATAGCCGATGTAATTAAACGATTAAGAGAAGGAATTAACAAGAATACTCGTGTGGTTGCAGCAACATGGGTGCATTCGTCAACCGGTGTAAAGCTGCCCATTAGAGCAATGGCAAATGCTATTAATTTAATTAACCAAGATCGAAGCAAAGATCAACAGATACTATTTTGTGTCGACGGAGTCCACGGATTCGGCATTGAAAATGAAGATATTGCCACTTTAGGATGCGATTTTTTTGTCGCTGGCACACACAAATGGCTGTTTGGACCACGTGGTACCGGGGTTATTTGGGGAAACGATCGTGCTTGGGCTAACACTGAGCCAGTTATTCCTAGTTTTAGTGCCTCATATGATGTGTGGTTAGGCAATAGTGTTCAAGAGCAAGTCCCTATGGGGGAGCATATGTCGCCAGGTGGGTTTCACTCTTTTGAACACCGCTGGGCCTTACCAGAGGCTTTTAAGCTCCATATGCAACTGGGCAAAGCCAATGTGCAAAAACGCATTCATCAATTGAATACTCAAACAAAAGAAGGCTTGGCAAAAATGCGCCATGTAACGCTATACACGCCACAATCCAGTGAACTTTCTTCAGGCTTAGTGTGCTTCGACGTTGCAGGCATGAGTGCGGGTAATGTAGTGAAGAAGTTACACAGCAAAGGAATTATTATGAGTAGCACGCCTTATAGGAATAGCTACGCGCGATTTGCTCCGTCACTAATAAACAATGAGCAGGAAATTGAAAAAGCATTAAGCGAAATACGAGCATTAGCTTAAGCATTGATAGTTATTTGATTTTGTTAAATAAAAATCCTGAAAGAAGCTATTTTTACTAAAAAAACATGAAGTAGGTATGGTGTAATTAACCGTTCAACGGTCTATTCTCTAAAAGCTATAAAGGGCTACTTTTGCCTTTATAGCTTTTATATTCAGTTCAATGGACTCAAGGTAATCGGCTTAAGGTAATCGATTTAACTTAATCGGCTTCTTTGCGCAAAAACACCCAGTCATTTCCTTTACTTAAATCACTAGAATATTGATATCCTGCCACATCAAAGCCTTTTAACTTTTCAACATTTGTAATTTGATTTTCAATGATATAGCGCGCCATTAATCCGCGGGCTTTTTTAGCAAAAAAACTGATCATTTTATATTGACCATTTTTCCAATCTTTAAATGCGGGTGTAATAATTTCAGCTTTTAATACTTTCTTGTTAACCGATTTAAAATATTCATTTGAGGCTAAGTTAATTAAAACATTGTCGCCTTGAGCAGTTAACGCTGTATTTAAATGTTCGGTAATAATATCACCCCAAAATTGATACAAATTAGTGCCGCGATCATTATCTAATTTTTTACCCATTTCTAAGCGATAAGCTTGCATTAAATCTAGCGGCTTTAATAGCCCGTATAAGCCAGATAGTATTCGCAAATGCTGCTGTGCAAAGGCAAAATCTTTCTCGCTGAACGATGGAGCGTCTATACCGGTATAAACATCTCCATTAAAAGCTAATATCGCTTGGCGTGCATTTTCTGGCGTAAAAGGGGTTGCCCACTCACCAAAGCGCGCTGCATTTAAACCAGCTAATTTATCGCTGATACCCATTAATGAACTGATATCCGCTGGCGTTAATGTTTTACACTTTTTCATTAACACTTTGCTGTGTTCTAACAGTTCAGGCTGCGTAAATTTTTCAGTAGCAACCGGGGATTCATAATCAAGATTCTTAGCGGGAGAAACAACAAGCAACATTATATATCTACTCTACTTTAAAAAGTTTTTGCCACTATAACACAGGAAAAAACGAATATAATTACCTGCATTATTAATTAATCATCTAGCGAATAGCTATTACCCTATCCAATAGCGTTTTTATATCATTTATTTCGTCCTCATACTTGATAAATTATGAAAATTTGATACAAATAGAAGCGAATAAAACAGATACCTAGCAATGTCATCCTATCTTGCTCGAAAAACGTTGTAATATTTCATCAAATTTTACGTTTATACCCGTACCATTATTTATATCAAGGACATATTATGACCGATCAATTATCTCAATTAAAAGCAATGACAACGGTTGTTGCAGACACTGGCGACATTGAAGCTATTGCTAAGTTTCAACCACAAGATGCGACGACAAACCCGTCTTTACTATTAAAAGCGGCTTCATTACCTAATTATCAACAATTGCTTAAAACAGCTGTTGAGTGGGCAAAAACTCAATCTTCTGATCCTGATCAACAAGTGATTGATGCTGCAGACAAACTTTCAGTATTAATTGGTTTAGAAATTTTAAAAATAGTACCGGGTAGAATTTCAACAGAAGTTGATGCACGCCTTTCATTTGATACTAAAGCGTCTATTGATAAAGCACATAAACTTATTGCTATGTACAACGAAGCAGGTATTACTAATGATCGCATATTGATCAAAATAGCTTCAACATGGGAAGGTATTAAAGCTGCTGAGCAATTAGAGCGTGAAGACATTAACTGTAACCTAACCTTATTATTTAGTTTTGCTCAAGCACAAGCTTGTGCTGAAGCTAACATTTACCTTATTTCTCCTTTTGTAGGCCGTATTTTAGATTGGTACAAAAAGGATACTGGCCGCACTGATTATTCAGCGAGCGAAGATCCTGGCGTAGTTTCAGTCACCAGCATTTATAATTACTACAAAGCAAAAGGTCACAATACCGTTGTAATGGGTGCGAGTTTCCGAAATATTGGTGAGATACTTGAACTAGCCGGTTGTGACCGTTTAACCATTAGCCCTAACCTAATGGACGAGTTAGCCAACTCAACTGAAACTGTTGAACAAAAATTGTTTAGTGACCAAGCACCTTTAGAGAAAGAAGCAGCACTTAGCGAAGCACAATTTAGATGGGAAATGAATGAAGATGCCATGGCCTGTCTCTTATACACATCTCCGAGCCCACGAGACCGTACTAGATC
>OMOM01000300.1_pt1 | contig 29761 bp, 19 predicted proteins | sample 1646501 | NCBI WGS metagenome assembly OMOM01 (sample SAMN05416802, study PRJEB24817) | seawater metagenome | isolation source: Sea water | place: Canada:Atlantic | collected 2013-07
CTACACCTCTCTATTCGTCGGCAGCGTCAGATGTGTATAAGAGACAGATATTATTTATAGGTTTTCAAGTATTGGCTGGCATGTTGCCATGAAGTATTACTCTTTAATGAAGACCAATGATTATTATCTTTTTTCAATAACGTTTTAAGTCGTTCACTACTGATTGATAAGTTTGAAATATTGGCATTGTCGAGTACATCAACACAGCCTTCTCGGTTGTTACACAATAACAACATATCGCAGCCAGCATCTTGTGCTGCTTCAGCGCGTTCAACATATCCACCTGCACTTGCAGCGCCTTGCATAGATAAATCATCACTAAAAATCACACCATTGAAGCCAAGTGTTTCTCGTAGAATATCTTGTAGCCAATAACGAGAAAAACCAACAGCTTGGCTGTCAACATCAGGAAAAATAATATGTGCAGGCATAAGAGCATCAACTTTTTGTTTAGCAATAAGTTGCTGAAAAGGCACTAAGTCTTGTTGAAATATTTCTGCTTTTGAGCGTGTGTCTATAGGTAAATCGACATGTGAATCGGCTTTAACACTACCGTGACCCGGAAAATGTTTTCCGGTTGCTTTCATACCAACTTGATGTAAACCATCAATGAAAGCTTCAGCTAACTCGGTTACATATTGAGGTTGTTGATGAAAAGAGCGATCGCCTATAACGTCACTAATATTATTAATATCTAGTACAGGTGCAAAGCTAATATCGATACCAACAGCTTGCACTTCCAATGCCATTAATATCGCACTTTGTTTAGCAAGTTCTTTCGCTAAATCAAGATTAGCATCTGACATTTGCCATAATTTACCCATTGCAGGGATCAACGAAAAACCATCTCTAAAGCGTTGTACTCGACCACCTTCGTGATCTACAGCAATTAACATGGGTTTCTTAGCGGCAACACGAATTTGCTGGCTTAAATCAGCAATTTGTTCAGGTGATTGATAATTGCGAGTAAAGAATATTAAACCACCCACCAATGGATGTTGAATAATTTCTTTATCTTCTTGAGACAATGATGTGCTTTGCACATCAAGCATGACTGGACCCATAACAACACTTTGAAAAGTTAAGATGCTGCTACTCTACCTAAATAATAGCAATAAACAAAGTTGCTTGGCTAAATATATCAGCTATCAACCTAAGTTTTTCTCTACCTTAAGTGATTTGCAAATATGCTAAAAACAAGCTCAACACAACGTGAAAATACATTACGTTTTCAAAGAAAGTGCTTAGTCGTTAATTTTTTCAGGCATAGGAGCACCAACACCAGCAGCTACGTAAGGGATCACATTTCTGATCACATCTGATATTTGTAATTCACGTTCGAAATCACTTTTCGCAATATCGATTAAAGCATCACTCGATGACATAGTGAAAACAACAGTCCCCATAGTAAAGTGCAATCGCCAAAACATCTCTTCAGCACTTAGTTCTGGGTAGGCTTTTTGTACGGCAATGACAAAATTATCAATTACACCAGGATATTGAGTAGTTAAAAACCAGCGTAAAAAACCCTGACTGTCGGTATAACCTCGACCGAGTAACTGTAAAAAATTACTTGTACCGTTATTTTTAAAATCATTTAATGATAATAATGGATCAATAAAAGCAGAAAACACTTCAATTAAACTTGGTGACTCTTGCTCACATACTTCAGTTAGGGCTAACTCTAACCGTGGCGATAACTCGTTCATGTACCTTGACATAACGGCTTTGATTAATTCCTTTTTCGAACCAAAGTGATAATTAACTGCGGCTAAATTGACTTCAGCCTGACTCGTAATTTCACGTAGAGAGGTGCCATTAAAACCTTTATCTGCAAACAAACTTTCTGCTGCATCTAGTATTTTATTCTTCGTACTCATAAGTAAATAGCGCCGTAATTCGGGTTTAATAAAAAAATTAATACAAGCAGTTTAAACAAGCGTTTAAAATAACGCAACTCAGAATAAAAACCTTGTAATATAAAAGACAATAAATGCTTTAAATGTTTATGTTAACAAAAGTTAGTTTACAACTTATTACTCGCACAAAACTAAAAAATAGATAACAATATTATTCCTATTTATAATAGTTTAAATCATTTGGGTGGCTTTTATCGCGTTAACCCATTCTACATAGTTATAAGTAAGATTTTAGCCGCTATATGATTACAAACTTTTACAGAAAAAGCACAGTTAAAAACACCTAAAATAGCTATTATATTTTGGCGTTGCATGAAGAGCTTCGTGAAACGCAAATTTCATACTTTCCCTAGTATATTTATATAATGGCTCAGCATCCCTTTCGCTGAGCTTTTTTTTGTCTAAAATTTAGTAACTCCAAGACTTAACACTATGCATAATACCAACAGAGCAATTCTGTTGCCAAGCAACTCATCTCAAACTACACTAATCAAGAATTTATATTAAGTTGACTAAATCGCAAAATAAGCGCTAACAAAAATAAAATGGATACTTATGAAACCAACGTTTAAATTAACCACAGCAGCGATTATAGTTGCCACTAGCTTAAGTGCCTGTAATGGCGAGAAAGTAGTAAAAATTGACACTAAAGCCACTAGCCAACCTAGCAAAACGTTAACTATGAAAGATGCGGATAAATTTTTGGCCGCGACTGAGAAGGAATTAATTCAACTTAATACCGTGGGTGCTCGTGCCGCTTGGATCAATGCTAATTTTATTACTGAAGATACTTCTGCGCTTGCCGCCGCTGCCGATCAAAAGTCGACTGAAGCTGGTGTTCGTTTTGCCATGCAAGCGGCTAAGTTTGATGCTGTTGATGTCAATACAGATCAACGCCGAAAGCTGAATATATTAAAACAAAGTTTAGTGATGCCAGCCCCTCAAGATGCTAAAAAATCAGCAGAATTATCAAAAATTGGTACTGAACTAAATAGCATGTCTGGCAAAGGAAAATATAAGGCTGAATCAGGTGAAACGTTAAGCTTAGGCCAAATGACGGCAACAATGGCAACGTCACGTAACTACGATGAGTTATTAGAAATGTGGCAAGGCTGGCGAACAATTAGTCCTGACATGAAACCACTTTATATTCGACAAGCAGAATTGGGTAACGAAGGTGCGCAAGGTTTAGGCTATGAAGACTTAGGCGCGATGTGGCGTTCTAATTACGATATGTCAGCAAATGAATTTGCCACAGAACTTGACCGCTTATGGGGACAAGTTAAACCGTTATATGATGATTTACATTGTTATGTTCGCACAGAGCTAGCCAAAACTTACGGTGAAGATAAAGTACCACAAGATCAACCTATTCCAGCGCATTTACTGGGCAATATGTGGGCTCAATCATGGGGTAATATTTACGACTTAGTTGCGCCAGAAAATGCCGATCCCGGCTATGATCTAACCAAACAACTCGCCGCAAATAATTACGACGAGGTTAAAATGGTCAAAGGTGCTGAAAGCTTTTTCACGTCGCTTGGCTTTGAAGCCTTACCAGAAACATTTTGGCAGCGCTCACTATTCACTAAACCTGCCGACAGAGATGTTGTTTGTCATCCATCAGCATGGGATTTAGATGCCAAAGACGATATTCGCATTAAAATGTGTATCCAAAAAACTGGCGAAGATTTCTCAGTTATACATCACGAGCTAGGACATAACTTTTATCAACGCGCATACCAAAACCAACCAGTTTATTATCAAAACAGTGCTAACGACGGTTTTCACGAAGCCATTGGTGACACTATAGCCCTTTCGGTAACACCTAAGTACTTAAAAGAAATTGGCTTAATTAATACCATTCCAGATGAGTCTAAAGATATTGGTTTACTCATGAAAATGGCGTTGGATAAAGTCGCCTTTATTCCTTTTGGTTTAATGGTCGATCAGTGGCGTTGGAAAGTTTATTCTGGTGAAGTTACTCCTGAAAATTATAATACAGCTTGGTGGGAGTTACGTGAGAAATACCAAGGTGTTAGAGCACCAGTTGAGCGTGAAAAAAATGCCTTTGATCCCGGCGCTAAATATCATGTTCCCGGTGGTGTACCTTATTCACGTTATTTCTTAGCCCATATACAGCAGTTTGAATTTCATCGCGCCTTGTGTGAAATATCAGGTAATACCGACCCTATTCATCGTTGTTCTATCTATAACAACAAAGATGCCGGTGCTGCGCTAAATACTGTACTTGAAATGGGTTCAAGCCAACCATGGCAGCAAGCCTATAAAGTACTAACAGGTAATGAGCAAATGGATGCAACTGCCATTTTGGATTACTTCGCACCTTTACACACTTGGTTGAAAGATAAAAACCAAGGTAAACAGTGTGGCTTCTAATACTTCGCTAGTACTAAGATAGGTAAAAGAAAAAAGCCCTTAAATCTTTTGATTTAAGGGCTTTTTTTCGTTTTGCTAAACAACTTTACGACATTTTATAGAAAACAATACTTTAGTTTATTCCTTAAGATTAACCATTACTTATCAACGTAATAGCGCTAATTCTTTTTTTATTAGTGCTGAAGTTCCATCATTTTTTGTGAGTTTGTATTTTTTATTTTCACGCTTTTTATCGATATTGGCTAATCTGACTGGCAAGGCATTAGCCATATTTGAAATACCGACGCCGCTCATAGTTACCCTAAAATTAGCCCAATCCATTTTACTCCATTTGTCATTGGCAAAGTCTCCAGCATCTCTGGTAACTTTGCTTCGCAAAAAGTCATCATAATCACTAATCCCGATGTAATCTCTAGCACCAACAGCAATACTTAGGGTGTCTATATTTGCATCAAGGTCAACATCAGAGATAAAAGCACTTAAATCAAGATTTTCGATGTTAGGCACTTGACCTGAAGTCGGCGCATAAATGTACCAGTCAAGAATCGACCCCATATAACTAGAAGCACTAATACTCACATTCATAAAATCAAGTTCACCCGCATAAGAAATATCATAACTACCAGTTTCACTGGTTAGTACCTCAAGCAACTCAACATAATTTATTGGCAACAAGGGTAAATCAAATGTTTGATTTATATTGGTAGTGGCGATATTTGAATATCGCAAAATATAGGCATAATCAACATCAGGAACCTCGTAAAAATCTTCAACGCTATACGCTGCTATTGAATAAAATTCAGCTTGTTCAACTGGATAACTATATACGTTAGAACTTGCATCAAATGCAAAACTAATCAAATGATGATTGTCATCCATAAAAGCTGATACTTGTCGGTAAGAGTCCGGCGAAACAATATTAACGGGTTGGCCCCGAAGCGTTGCACTAACTGAAGTAGCTTGTTGAATATTTTCTATTATCGCCGCATATGACTCTGCCGGATTTATAAAATCTATAATTGTTGTAACAAGCGGAGGCTGTTCACCAACTTTACTACATTGTTCAATACCTTCTATTTCTGAATACCCGACATAATTTAAAATATTATTATGACGTTGCGCACCGAATAATTCTGCATCACCAGTATCTGCGGGTCTATCTGGGACATTAACTGATAAAGTGTTTTGAAAGCAATTACAAAGGCTGGTATCGCCGGTACTAGTGTAAATAGTGTCCAGATCAATTATAGGATGGTCAATATAGGTAATAATATCGAAAGGTTTTATGCCTGCCCCTTCATCAACCCTTCGTAATACTACAGAAATTGTTTCTGTAGTATTGTCTGTTCCATAGCTCATGCTACCGTTTGCGTCAGCCAAAATGACTTCTTTATTCGAATAGTCATTATTGTGAATGATCAGCGCAGCGTCTGTGGCAATACTTGTATTTCCACACGCATCTACTTTAAGTGCCTTTACTGAAATTGATGCCCTTGGAGTATTGTTTGATGTGTTATCTTTTTGTGTGACTTCAGTGTTAGAGTTTTCTGATGACCCGCCGCACGCAGCAAGTAATACAACAAGCGTTGCATAGATAATATTACGATTCATTTTAAGTCCCTTTAAAAATTATAATTTCGGTATAAGAGTGATTAGTCGTACTCTATATCATAGAAAAACTCCCATCATGGTGAAAAGCTTCATCACACCTACCACTTTAATAATAGAAAACAACCACATTAAAGCAACATCAAATGACTAAAACTTTAAGACTTCTGATTACACTTTGTAGTAGTAATATTAATCAATTTTGTGAATATTATGCTAATCCTTAGTGCTTTTAACTATTAGAGAAAAAAGAAAAAGGGTAATCCATTGATTAATATGGCTTTAATTTATGGCCAGTTCTTTGCTACTATCTATTAATAAACGATTAACAAATACCAACAAAGACAAGGGAATGACCCATGACAGTAATTCTTGAAGATCGACCAATTGAACAAGTACGGGAAGAAACGATAGATCAGTTAATATTTAACTATAGCCACGGCGTTATTTCGGCAGAAGCGTTCGAGCGTCGATTAGATCAAGCAATGAACAGTAATACTCACCAAGAAATAGTCGACCTTGTGGCTGATCTTACACTCAAGGCAGATACGAACTACAGTAATAAGAAAGAATATCAATTTACGCCGAGCTATACCTCAGGAGATGTTGACGACACCCTGCATCTTAAGAGTATGTTAGGTAATGTCGAACGAAGTGGTCAATGGTTAGTCCCTAAAACTATTACAATAAATAACATTTTGGGTGAAGCCGTTCTCGATTTTACCGATGCTATTTTTCAGCATCAACATGTCACGATTAAATTAAACTGTATTCTTGGTAGTAGCAAAGTCTATATACCAGAGAATGTTAACGTGGTTTGTAAAAGCTATTGCATCATCAGTAGCATCGAAAATAAAGCCCCTTCGATGGCAAGTAGACAAGCGCCTATTATTACCATTGAAGGTAAAGTCGTTTTAGGGTCATTAAATGTCGAAATTAAAAGGACCATTAAAGAGAAATTTATCGCTTTCGCTAACAACCTAAAGTCCGCTTTTGATGTTGATAAGTAAATTGGATAGGTAGCAGGATAAATAACTTATGAGTTTCTACTTAAAACAGCGAATCATCTAAAGCTTAATTAAAATGGCATGATTAAAACGAACTAATAAAACTTGCCACCGAATATCTAAAACTAGAAAAGCCAAACTATGTTTGGCTTTTTTCATTGAACAGTAAACTTTTAAAAGGGTTAGTTAGCTTTACACCTCAAAAGTGAAAGAAAATCACTTACAAACTATGCATTACAACAAACCAAACGCCGACATTAAGCTTCGTCCGCTCAAAAGTAGAGTTACCAAAATAACAGCAACAGCTGCAATGTTTTGCCAGCGATTATTTCGGTATTCTCCTAACGCTTGAGTATTAACAATCCATAATAAAAATATACTGATCAAAGGTAGAAGCAGGCCATTCGCAATTTGCGCAAACCAAATGATGGTTACCGGTTTAAAGCCAGCACTACTGATTAGCACACCTAAAGTTAAGATAATTATCCACGTTAGTCTAAAACCAAAGCCATTTAAGCTTTTATCTAAATTTAAAATACCGCTCAATGCAAAAGCCGCAGCTAAAGGCGCTGTAATCGCTGATGATATACCTGCAGCGAAAAGTCCAAAACCTAAAAATATACTGGCAGCGTCACCAAACAATGGCTGTAATGAAGGCGCAATATCGGCGGCGCTTTGCAAACTAATTTGTTTACCAAAAAACGCAGAAGCAGCGGTGGATAAAATAGCTACTGAGATTAGGGCCCCCAGAGGAATGGAAACAAACAAATCTTGTCGCGCCTTTGAAATGTCGTCTACTGAATGCCATTTTTTACTTGCTGTGGAAGCATGCAAAAATAAATTATAGGGTACTACTGTAGTACCAATAAGTGCAATAACGGTGAGGGTTGCGCCTGTAGGTAATTCAAAGGCAATAAAACCTTTACCTAGCTCAAGCCACTGTGGATCACTTAAGAAGAATGTAACGATAAACGCCACACTCATCAAGCCCACCAAAAGTACTAAAGCACTTTCAATAACTTTGTAGCTACCCGTGATCAATAACAAAAAGGCAATTACACCAATCGATAATGGAAATAACCAATTAACGTAAGACACCTTCCAACCTAGTTGCTCAACCACACTAACCAAACCTAAACTTGCACCTGATATATTACCACTTTGATATGCACCATTACCTACGACAATCGCACTAACGACTAACATCACCACCAATGCCTTAATCAATGGTTGTTTAATGGCATGTCGAATGTTTTCACCTAAACCTTGCTGGCTAACAATACCTAGTCTTGCCGCCATTTCTTGTAGAACGAGGGTCGCAACCATAGCAAATAATAAAGCCCACACTAACGAAAGACCATAATTTGCACCTGCCATTGATGCTGTAATAATAGTACCTGGACCAATAAACGCTGCCGTGACTAAAAATGCAGGTCCTATTTTGGGGAGTCTCATATTTGCCTACCTTGTGATTGTTATTATTTTTATATGTCGGTTGTAGTTTTATTTATCATATCAATTAATGTTAAAAAACTTTAGTGAGATGAACTTTATTAATTAATGGCTTATCTTGTAATAAAGAAGATAAAAAGAAGCCCTTTTTATTCATCTATTTAATACTGCTGTAGAAGTAAGTAGCCAAGTAATACTGTTTAATTACACAAATACCCTAGTCGCATCTTATAATTTTGATTAAACTACCGCAATTCACTGATATAAGCCTATTGTTATGGAAAAACACCAGGAACTATTAATCGCCTTAAGAAAAGTGATTCGCGCGATTGATTTACATTCAAAACATCTTAATAAAACATCAGGCTTAACCAGTCCGCAATTATTAATTATGCTAGAAATTGACAAAGCCTCAGGCATAAATTCAAGCCAAGTGGCAAAAAATGTTAATTTAAGCCCTGCAACTGTCACTAATATTCTTGATAGGCTAGAAAACAAAAAGCTTATTTTAAGAGTACGTGACACACAAGATAAACGTAAAGTAGGTTTATATTTAACTGATGACGGTAAAGCATTATTACTTAATGCTCCACAAGCTTTGCAAGAACATTTTATAGAAAAATTTTCTAGCTTGGCTCAATGGGAGCAATCTCAATTGTTGTCTTCAATGGAACGATTATCAGAAATGATGAATGCGGATGAAATAGATGCCGCACCACTATTAGAGTTGCATGCAATGAGCGCCAGCAGTATAAATAAAACTGACGCCCCTAAAAGTTAACGCAATAAATGTAAAAAGTGTAAATGTTTATGGTATTGATCAATAACATTATTGATCACTGCCGTTTTTGACCAGCCCATAATGTCATAATCTTGTCCACCTTCACCTAAATGAACTTCAGCACGGTAGTAACTTTGTTCATCTTCATCTTCGTCTATTTCAACAACAAAGTCAGGCTGTGAATGCTTACGCGCAAGCACACGATAGACAAATTTTTGTTCTTCTCCATGATCAACCAATAAACTCAGTCCATCTTCTTGGGAAACAACCACATTAATCTGATTTTTTTGTAACTCTTCAGCAACAGACTCAAAAGCAGGTAAAACCGTTTGACTGATAAATTTGTTCACATTGCTTTTATTAGGATAATCAACAATATTTTTTAACCGTGCTTGCCAACTATCGTTACTTAAGTTACTGGTATTACTGGCATAAGGAACTGCGGCTATGAGTTGGCTTTCTTGCTTAAAAGCCTCAACCCTCAACGCTTTAATTAAGCCAACAATAGCAAGCAGCAATACCACAGCAAAAGGTAATGCACTTGCAATAGTCATGGTTTGTAATGCATTAAGTCCGCCAGCAAGGAGTAAAATAGCAGCCACTAAGCCTATGCCTATGGCCCAATAAACACGCTGCCATAACGGTGTGTTGTTACTGCCATGAGAACACAGCATATCTACAACCATTGCGCCCGAGTCGCATGAGGTGACAAAAAATATTACGATCATTAACACACTGAAAAAAGACAGTAATGTTGATAATGGGAAGTTCTCTAAGAAAACAAATAACGCCACTGAAGAGTCTTTACTAACCATTTCACCTAGTTCAACAACGCCTTGGTTATGCACTAAATCAATGGCACTATTGCCAAAAATCGTCATCCAAAATAATGTAAAAACGGTAGGAATTAGCATCACGCCAACAATAAACTCTCTAATCGTTCGACCACGAGATATTCTCGCAATAAACAAACCGACAAAAGGTGCCCAAGCCAACCACCAACCCCAGTAGAATATTGTCCAACCACCTATCCATTCGGTTTTCTTATAAGCGAATAAGTTAAACGTGTTATGAACTATATCAGCGAGATAATCGCCTATATTTTGTAAGTAAGCTTGTAGTAAAAATACCGTAGGACCCAGCACAAAAATCAATACTAATAAAATAACGGCTAAAACCATATTCGTTTCAGAGAGTATTTTAATGCCTTTATCTAAGCCAGTAGCAACAGATATAACGGCAAGTCCGATGATACCTGTCATGATAATAATTTGATTGGTAGTAGAAACATCAATACCAAATAAATAACTAAAACCAGCATTAACTTGAGATGCGCCTAGCCCTAAAGAAGTAGCAACACCAAAAACAGTACTGACAACGGCAAAAACATCAACTAAATGTCCTGGCCACTGATAAATTCTATCTCCAATAAGTGGATATAAGGCAGAACGCAATGTTAAAGGTAAGTTATGTCGATAACTAAAATAAGCAAGTACTAAGGCAACAATGGCATAAATTGCCCAAGCATGAAGACCCCAATGGAAAAAGGTCATTTTCATTGCTTCTTGAACCGCAGCAACAGAGCCAGTTTCAGCTGTAGGTGGCGACAAATAGTGCATTAGAGGCTCTGCTACGCCAAAAAACATCAAGCCAATGCCCATTCCTGCAGCAAATAACATAGAAAGCCAAGTCAACATAGAGTAATCAGGGGTGGCATGGTCTGGTCCTAAGCGAATATCACCATAACGAGAGAACCCTAAAAAGATCACAAAAAAGAAAATGAATGCAACGGTTAACACATAAAACCAACTGCCATTATCAACAATGCTGGACTGTATAATACTAAACAAACTTTGTGCCTGTTTAGGTAATGCGGCGGTATACAATAAAAGAGCAATAATAATAGCTGAAGCGCTAACAAATACTTTTTTATTTAATTGACTACTAGCGGATAAAGACAAAGCCTTCCCCTTATTTTTATTTGTATTGATATTATATCTTGTTAATCAAGCTGTAAATAGCCTCCAATGTAAACAATAGTTAGTTTTACCCTTTCTCGTAAGAAACCGCTATTAGTTATGTTTTTTGTAAACAAATGTATATTTTGTTAACATAGCACCAGTCCAAATATAGTTAGTGCTCTAACTATTACAATAATTAGAACACTAACTATATTTGACAACTTATCTACCAAAAAAAAACACCTAGGGAAAATCTATATGAAACTTACTAAACTGCATTGTGCAGTGCTAACAGCACTAGCATCGTCAGGTACTATTTACGCAGAAGAAACTACAAAGAAAGCATCAATAGAAACTATTGAAGTTACCGCGACTAAACGCTCAGAGTCAATTCAAGATGTACCTGTTACGGTTACAGCATTAACAGGTAACAGCCTAGAAATATTAGGTGTTTCTAATTTCGATCAATATGTAGAATTTTTACCAAATGTAGTTTTCCAAGGCACAGGCCCTGGTCAAAATGAAATTTATATTCGTGGTGCAGCAACGACTCAAACCAATATTTCTGTTTCATCAGTACAAGCTTTGCAACCGTCTGTTGCCTTTTATTTAGATGAACAACCTGTTTCAATGCAAGGTCGTAACTTAGATATTTACGCGACTGATGTTGAGCGTATAGAAGTACTTCCGGGGCCACAAGGCACACTTTTTGGTGCTAGCTCACAATCGGGTACTGTACGCTTAATTACTAACAAGCCGACACATGATGGTTTTGCTGCAGGTTTTGATACCAGCACTAGCTTCACCAAAGGCGGCGATATGAGTAACTCGGTTGAAGCATATTTTAATATGTCTTTAACTGACAATCTTGCTGTGCGTGTTGCAGCTTATAACGACCATCAAGGTGGTTGGATTGATAATATTCAAAACGACCCAAGCAATGGTGGTTATACCGGTAGTGCCATAGTTATTGATAGAATCTCAGCTGGTTTCTCTAAATTAGCAGATCCTGCAAACACGCCAGTTAATATACCGCAAAATGATGCATTAGTAGAAGATGACTTCAACACTGCTGATTACTCGGGCGCACGTTTCGGTTTATCTTATATGATTAACAACGAGTGGGATCTTCTTGTTCAACATACTCAACAGTCTCTTGATACTGAAGGTGTGTTTTCTTACGATCCTAACCTTGACGGTGAAACATCAACCAACCGTTTCACACCTGAAAACAACAACGATGACTTTGGTTTAACTACTTGGACATTAGAAGGTCGTCTTGAACACCTTACTGTTGTTTATACTGGTGGTTATTTAGACCGTGATATCAACTCAACTATTGATTACACCGGTTACACTAATGGTGGCCAATTCTCTTCTTATTACGTTTGTAATTATGCAAGTGCGCCTGATGTACAAGAGTGTTTTGACCCAACTAAGTTTTACAAAGAAGAAACAAGTAGCTCACGCACAACGCACGAATTACGTATGAATACTTCAGCTGAAAACCGCTGGCGCGTTACGGCTGGTGTTTTTTATGACACGCAAGAGCTATCAACTGTTGGTCAATTTAAAATAGCCAACACTGAACTTTTCCCTAACCTAGCTAGAGAATTAGCAGGTACTGAAGGAATTAACAGTAATGGCGGTCCTTTCTCTTCTGAAGTGAGCTTTGTTAACGATGTTACACACACTATTGATCAAATCGCCGTATTTGGGCAATTAGAGTACGACATTACTGATACGGTTACCGCAAGTTTTGGTGCACGTTGGTATCAAATTGATGACATTTATAAAGGCGCTACAACTACCGCTGATGTAAGTGGTCGATTACGCGCATTCGGCGACGGTAGCGATGCTGCTTTAACTGAATTTTTTGGCGCTGATGAAGCCGCAGCTATCCAAGCAGCTATTGCTAGTGGTCAATTAGAAACTGACTTACTTGATAGCAACGGTAAGCTAACGGTTGATGACACTATCATCAAAACCTCTATTGACTGGAAAATAAATGACGATGTAATGGTATTTGCATCATATTCAGAAGGCTTTAGACCGCCGGTTACTAACCGTGTTGGTGGTGGTTCTGCTGCTAACCAAGAAGGTGCATTTGAAGGTTTCCGTATACCTGTTTACTCAACAACAGATAGCTTAGATAACGTTGAAATTGGCTTTAAATCAACTTTACTTGATCAAAGCCTGCGCTTTAATGCCACAGCTTATTATTCAAAAATATCTGATCTACAAACTTCTCGCTATGACCCAACAAACATCAGCTTTTTAGTATTTACTGACAACGTTGGTGATGCAGAAATTAAAGGTATAGACGGTGATTTTAGCTGGGTAGCTACAGATAATTTAGTTATATCTGGTGCGTTTAGTTTAATTGATACTGAGTTAACGTCAATCAATGCACAACTTGACGGCATTGCGCCTCCAGAAGGCAGTAGATTACCTTATTCAGCTAAATTTTCAGGTAACTTACAAGCACAATACTTCTACCCTATTTCGGGAGATATGACAGGCTATGTAAACGGTTCAATTAGTTATACCGGCGAAAGACTTGCGGGTATGGTGATGGACGCTTATATGATTGAAGATGCTACCAATTTAATCTATGGCACAGGCTCTGGTTTAAGCATTGAAAAAGAATCTGACGTATTTTCTGGTGTTAATTACCAAGATAGTAACGGCGAAACCTTTGCAGGTGGTCGTTATGTGCAAGATAGTTATGTTTTGGCTAACATAAGCTTTGGTGTTACAAACGACGAATGGAAAGCTGAGTTTTTCATCGACAACTTAACAGATAAAAGTGCAATATTGTATGTTGATACTCAACAATACACGCCAAAAGTTGTATCTAACAGACCACGTACTATTGGTTTTAGATTCTCTTACGACTTTTATTAAGCTGTAATCGAAATCTAAAAAGTTAATATGATCGAAATAAAAACCGTTTGATATCTGTATCAAGCGGTTTTTTATTGTAAAGTACCCGCAAATCTAAAATATAAATAATACCCTCACTTGCTTCGGAGCTAAGTCATTGGACAATACATCTCACCCTTCAATTGAAAGCCAATTAAAATCAATTCAAAAATTAATCCAAACGACAAAGTTCGACGAAGCTATAAAACAATGTAAACAGTTACAAACGCAAAGCACAGACTCACAAGATAATATTGAGCTATGGTATTTAATTGCCGTTGCCCAGCGCTATGCAAAAACATTACCGCTGGCATTAACCAGTATTAATGAATTACTTAAACTTGAAAATAAACACAGTCGAGCAAATCAAGAAAAAGGCTTTATCTATTTAGCGTTAAATGAAACAACACTGGCTAAGAAATCGTTTGAAAAAGCTGTAGAGCTCAACCCAAGCTTAGTCGCTAGTTGGCAGGCATTGATTCAACTATACCGTGACGAAAATCAACAAAACAATATCCAAAAAGCGGCAAATCATCTAGAAAAACTAAAAAAACTTCCCCCGGCTTTACTCGCGGTTACTGAGTTAATGCATGAAGGTAAACTATTAAAAGCAGAGCAAATTTGTCGACACTTTTTACAAAACAACAAACGCCATGTTGATGGCATGTGTATGCTTGCTGAAATTGGCATAGAGCTAAAAATTTATGACGATGCCGAGTTTTTGTTAGCCAGTGCTCTCGAATTAGACCCAAACCATATTCATGCCCGTTCACTATACCTCAATTTACTTATCCGTTTAGGTAAATACAAAGTAGCAGCACAACAAGTTGAACCTTTACTCATAGCTCAACCTGACAATTTAAGTTTTAAAATAGCCAAAGCAAGTGCTTTAACAGGCTTAGGTGAAATAGAGCAAGCCATAAGCTTGTTTGAGCAAGTGGTTGCAGAAAACGATCAAGTGCCGGGTTTTCATTTACAGTTAGGCCATGCGTTAAAAACCAAAGGTGAAATTGAAAAGGCCATCTCTTCTTACCAAAAAGCTTATCAAATAAGTCCAAGTTATGGCGATGCGTTTTGGAGTTTAGCCAATACTAAAACCTATCGTTTTAGCGATAGCGAAATTGCTCAAATGCAAACTCAACAAAATAATGAAGATTTAGCATTACTTGATAGCATTCAACTACATTTTGCTACTGGTAAAGCCTTTGAAGATAGAAAAAACTATGATCAAGCCTTTAAATCCTACCAAAAAGGTAATGAATTACAGCATGCACATAATGGCTTTGATATAACGAAATTTGAGCAACAAGTCACCGAACAAATTAAATATTGTACACCTGAGCTATTTAAAAACCGCGGCAACTTAGGGCTTAACGTGCCCGACCCTATTTTTATTTTGGGTTTACCACGTGCAGGCTCAACCCTACTCGAGCAAATATTGGCTTCTCATAGCCAAGTTGATGGCACAATGGAGTTGCACAATATATTAGGCTTAGCATCAAGATTACGTGGCCGTAGTAAAAGCCAAAATGATGAAGAAGCACAATACCCTAAAAATTTAGCTGAAATTAATCCCGACTATTTCAAGCGCTTTGGTCAACAGTTTATTGATGAAACACAAGTCTACCGAGAAAAAGCACCTTTATTTATCGACAAAATGCCAAACAACTTTATCCACATTGGCTTGATACGACTAATACTGCCGAATGCGAAAATTATTGATGCCAGACGCTCTCCTATGGCTTGTTGTTTTAGTGGTTTTAAACAGTTATTTGCTGAAGGACAAGATTTTAGTTACAACCTTGAAGATATTGGCCGTTACTACCAAGCATATTTAAAAATAATGGCGCACTGGGATGCCGTATTGCCGGGCCATGTGCTAACCGTGAACCATGAAGATGTAGTCGATGATTTAGAAAAACAAGTCAGAAGAATGCTTGATTTTGTAGGCTTAGAGTTTGAACAATCGTGTGTCGATTTTCATAAAACAAAACGTAACATCAAAACGCCAAGTTCAGAGCAAGTTCGTCAACCTATATATAAAAGTGCCACTGAGCAATGGCGCTATTTTGAACCCTATTTAGGGCCATTGAAAAAAGTGCTGAATATTGACTAACTAACTAACTAACTAACTAACTAACTAACTAACTAACTAACTAACTAACTAGAGATAAATAAAGTATTTCCGAGCTTGCAAAACAGCAAAGGTAAATACTTTAATTTCTACATAATTCTATTGTCTATGCCAGTGATTAGCACTTAACACTGGCAGTAAATAGTGTTAATTTTGCATACCTGACTGCATTTAGATTACCAACCAACCAACCAACCAATCCATTGATTATATAACGAAATAAAATTATCTTAGCGCACCTCCTCATTAAATCCCCTTTCAAAACCCTTACGCTATTACTTGTAGACTAAAATAAATTTTGACCTTTAACCATGCATAATTTCCTTATTATTTTCACTTTTTTTGCACAGTGTCTGCACATTTGTTTAGTACCTTCTACGGCACATCGCATTATGCCTCTTAATGCAATTGCACAATGCTTGAAAACAACCCTAGGATTTTTAATGTTAAATCGATTAAATTTAAGCTCTTCTCATACCTTGAGTAAAACATTACGACGAAATATTCTTGTTATCACATTAGGTTCATTACTTTTGCTAACTGCTTGTGGAGGCAGTGATAGCTTAATTGACGAGGAAGTCGTCGAAGATATTATTGCAGAAACGCCGACTGATACGTCGACTGAAATTACTGATACCGACTTTGTTGCAACTGATTGGACTGAAGAAACTCATAGTAAGAACGTCGATCCAAATTTCGAAGAAGTGTTTGACGATAACCAAGTGAAACGTTTGGATTTTGTCGTCACTGAAGAACGTTGGCAAAGTATGCTTGATGATATGACGGCAACTTATGGCGAATTTGGGCAACGATCTAATAACAACGGCTTAATTGATAGCGATGAAAATCCAATATTTGTGCCCGCTGATGTCTATTATCAAGACACTCAATGGTACCGAGTTGGAATTCGATTTAAAGGTAATTCCTCGCTACAAAGCAGTTGGCAAGCAGGTATTTTGAAGCTATCTTTTAAGTTAGATTTTGATGAGTTCGAAGACGATTACCCACAAATTGATAACCAGCGTTTTTATGGTTTCAAAAAATTCAGCTTAAAAAACAACTTTGACGACGAATCTCTTTTACGTGAAAAAGTGGCATCTGACGTATTTAAAAAAGCTGGCCTAGCAGTATCTAATACCGGGTTTTACACCCTCTATGTTGATCATGGCAATGGTCCAGAATACTTTGGTTTATATACCTTAGTTGAAGAAATTGACGATACGCTTATCGAAACACAGTTTACTAGCGATGATGGCAATTTATATAAGCCAGAAGACGGTGGAGCAAACTTTGTTGAAGGTTCGTTCAACGAAGAGAATTTTGAGAAAAAGACTAACGAAGATGATGAAGACTGGTCTGATATAATCGCGCTTTTTGATGCATTACATGACGATACAGCAACCACAGCGCCTGCAACATGGAGAGAAAACCTAGAGGCTGTTTTCGACGTTGATGGATTTTTAAAGTATCTAGCAGTCAATGGCATTATTCAAAATTGGGATACCTATGGCAGAATGACTCATAACTACTATTTGTATAACAACCCTGAAACATCGAAACTAACGTGGATCCCGTGGGACAATAACGAAGCATTGCAAGATGGAAAACAAGGTGGTGCATTAAGCCTAGATTTTTCTAATCTTGATTCAAGTAACTGGCCATTAATTTCAAAACTATATGCTGATGATGTTTACAAGACTCGCTATAACGATTATGTATTGGCAGTGATAGGCGATTCGTTTAATACTAATAGTATGCAAGCCGATTATGACAGTTATTCTGCACTTATTGAACCTTATGCTACAACTGAAATATCGGGCTACTCTTATTTGGAAAGCAGCAATGACTTTTACAATGCAGTTGAGCAACTTAATCAACATGCACAAAGTCGAGCTGAAGCAGTTGAAGCATATTTGAATGGTCAATAAATTGTTTATACTAATCACGTAAAGTCAGCTGGGGTATTCTATTAAAATCATATAAATACCCCATTAACTCAACCCCTGAATAATCAAAGCCTAAATACTCAATGAGCGGAGATTGTTCGGTGAATGAAAATTGCAAAGCACTTTATGTAAAAACGCTTTAGCACTTGCAAGCGTTGTTAGCTTTAGTAACGCTCAGAGTGCAATCGACTTAAGCCTCGTTAGTAAAGATGCCTTGGTAAAGCCCCTAAAATCGTCGATTGAGAAATAGAAAATGGCGATACGGCTAAATGTTAAAGCTGGTGGTGAAGTATCTACCGGATAATCTAGAGATTGGCCCATTTTGTCCTGCTTCCGAAAAAAGAAAGCTGAATAGCGCTCTTTCCAAGCTATTAATTACCAGTCGCTTTATCAAATATTACAGCCTTTAGCGTAACTCGTTATCACCAACACAAATCCAACACCCTAGAGCCCTTATTTGTCATTCTAGAGTTCTTATTTAATCGTATTTATTAGCTTAAATTTTTATTAATTTAAATATTCCACATCTGCATTTTTTTTGCACATTCATCTTATATACTCATATCACGCTGGTATTTAATGAGTTAAGAGAGTGTTATGAAGTTTATTATTGGGTTTATTTTATTATTCGTGAGTATTTTTAACGTTACCGGACAAGAGATGGTTATGGACCACTCTCATATGCCAATTAATGTTCCAACTAATGCAAAAATTCCGGCTTTAAGTCTCCACCTGAGTAAAGATGCTATGTCTGGATATAACTTAACATTACAGTTACAGCGTTATGAGTTAATGCCTCCTCCGGAAGGTTTCTCAATGGCTGATTTAATGTCTGCCACCATTTCTCCCTCTTCGGGCTTTATTGAGGGCCATGCTCATTTATATATTAACGGGGTTAAAATTCAACGCATATACGGGGAAAATATACACTTACCTGACAGTTTATTTAAATCTAGCGTTAATACTATTTCGGTCACATTAAATAATCATGGGCATATGTATTGGGTTGCTAAAGACAAAAAGGTAGTTGCTACTCTTTATGTAGATCAAGATAAAACGCCTTTTGTTACCTATATATTTGAAAGTTTTCCGATTAAGAAAATAAATCAATAATCAACTGAGTTTTTTTGGCCATGTGCACTTTGTTTACACATTCATATTCTACAATCATTACGACTTATATATTAGGACAGTAAAATGATAAAAAATACTTTTTTAAAATACGCATTTAGTAGTGTGTTGCTATTGGCTTTAACAGCTTGCGGTGGCTCATCAACTGATGATACTACTACTGATAATACTACAGATAATTTAGCACCCGTTGTTGATGCAGGGCTTGACCAAACCGTTGATGAAGGAGCATCTGTAACATTAAACTTAACCGTAACAGATGACGACACTGTAACAGTAACCTGGTCACAACAGTCGGGTGTTAGTGTTATCTTGTCTGATACAAGTGCTAATTCACCAACCTTCACTGCACCAAGTGTTGACACAGATACCACTCTTGTTTTTCAAGCTAGTGTTGATGATGGAGTTAATACTGCGGTAACCGATACCGTAAGTATCCTTGTTTCAGATATTGATACTGTTGCCACTGCTTCTCCTTGGATAATTAATAATACAACCACTTCAACCTATATGGATAATGCCGTAGAAGATGTGCAGTCGACTGAAACTGTAACAGTGGATAATGTAGAGTACACTTACGTTGAAGCTACTGGCATTCCTAAATATAACGTTACTATCACACAAGACATGATTGATACTTTAAATAGTCGCCCTCGTGCCTCTTCAGACTTTATTGCTGGTGCAACTACCGCTGTGGCTGGCGAACTTGTAGAGTTTGGTGCAAATATTGGTTATAACAGTAGTACTGAAAACTGTCCTGACACGGGTGGAGATGGCTATTGGCCTCCAGGCCCAGGCTGCCCTACAAAGCAAACGGTGGAAGCCTATATTGTCAATGAACCGACTGAGTTAGCGGAAGATGAAGTTTGTGAAACAGGTTTAGGTACTATTGGTTTAATGGTCAATGGTGCTGCAATTTTCAATTGGGGCGATGGCATGAGCTATGGCACAAACGAGTGGTATAACTTAGCACCTTTTGCTGAACAATATGATGTAGGTATTTGTGGTGGTCATGCCGCTAACGGTGAGTATCATCATCATTTTTATACCAGTTGTTTAGCAACCCTTTTAGGTGATGCAGGCGATGACCATTCTCCTCTTTATGGTTTTGCCGCTGATGGTTACCCATTATATGGCCCTTATGAAAGTGATGAACAGTTAGCGGTAAGTGGTTGGCAAAAACGTGACTATGCAGCGGCTACAACTGAAGGCGGTTGTGGTACTGCGGGCGAGCGTACTTGTGTGTTAGTAAACCAATACGATATCTCTGAAGGTGTAGTTGATGCAACCAGCGATGGACCAACGATAGGTCAAAGCGTTAGTACATTATCAGGAAATTCTATACCAGCTACAGATGGTTATTATTTGGAAGATTATTATTACGCTCAAGCTGAAGTTACAGGCGCAGTATTAGATGAGCATAATGGTCATGATACCAATGATGGTAAAGGTTACCATTACCACCTAACATTATCAGAAGACGCTGGCGTTTTAACTCCTTCATTTCCTTTTATGATGGGGCCAAGATTTAAAGGTGAAATACCTGATAACTCATTTGGCTCTTGTGATACAGGTGCGGGTGCAGGTGGCCCACCGCCTCGTCCTTAACATTGTCAGATGTTGGTAAGTTCTTACTATTGAATTACCTCAATTAAATAAAAAGGTGCTGTTATACAGCACCTTTTTTTTATTAAGTTCAATGATATAGTTGTTAAACAATGCCTTCACGTAATTTGCTAACACAGCCAAAATCAGAAAAAGTTTAAGAACAGTAGCACTACTTTAAACAACATTTAGGTCCATTTTAAAGTGCTAAATTTAGACTGATCCTGCCTATATAAATAGTTGTGCCTTTAAAAAGTAAATAATTGCACCTTACCTTCATTCATCCACTTTTTTCTCGCTTCTTTCTGCTCAGCAAGTTTAACTGCTTCATATTTCCAGCGTTTATTGGCACGAGTATAATTTGACTCTTTTTCCAATTGCCACTTTGCTAAAGCCTGAGGCTTACTAAAGAAGTAAAGCTTTCCTTCGTCAATTAAAAATAATTTTGGATCCGCTTCAACTAATTTATCTTCTACCAAAGATTGTGCACAATAACCATTGAACTCTGGAAGAAATTTTTCAGGATTTTTAGAAAAACGTTCTTGATTCTCTTTACTAGCAAACAAATAACGCTGACCGTTATATACCGCCTGATATGTACTTGAACCGACAATAGCACCCGAGTCGACATGGTAGCTCAATACGTCATATCCATGCATTGCAATAGGAAGCGATTCTACTTCCGCTTTTGTAATAGACTTAGATTCAGCCATATGTAAAACATTTTCACCAAAGGATAAAAAGGTCGGTAATGTAAGGATTAAAAAAATTAAAACTGTTTTCATAAGGATCTCTCTTAAATTCTGAGTATTATAATTAAAAGTTTCACAGAACTAACACTACAGTTTTATTGCATTACAGTTAGTCTAGAAAAACAAAATATTATAGAAGCATTGTTATTATAAGTTTAGACATTGTGTTTCAGGCTCTGTAAGGCTGTTGGGTATTTTCGCCTTCACAAATGATTCTTTAGTAAAAGAGAGGGGAAATTGATAAATTATTTCAACAATTTAAGAATAAAGTTATCTTCAGACTCAAACGCTTAAAATTACGGGGTTTAAAAACATCAGCCAAAGCTTATAATCAAAGTTATAAGTACTTTCGCTTAATATCTACACCAACAAATATACCGACGATTATTCCCAAAATAGCAATAATTCCAGCAACTGAAAATACAGGTAAAGCCATTAAAAGTTGAAAGCTATTCCCACCCATTGCAAGTGATGCACCTATCCCCATAAGTACACCGCTTAATAAGTGTATTAACCAGTATTTAATGTGTGGTAAAACGATAAAATATCGTTTTGCTTTCCATGCAGAAAAGAACATACCAATTAATAACGCTATAAAGAGCAAATACCGCGTTAAATCTGGCCAAATAGCATTATCTTGACCTGTTATCAAATTGCTTAAATCATGTAAAAGCGCACTCGGTGGCCACTTAGGTTGATATAAAAAAATAAAGCCGCTAAGTAAGCCTATTCCCATCATGCCAAACCAAACCTTTTTACGGGCATTATTACCAAAAGCCACCCAAACACTGATCATTAATGAAATTATTATCAAAGCGCCATAAGTCACATTAGTAGGTAAAGGCAGCGCTATTACAGACACATCAGGACGCCAAGTAGCCAAAATAGACCACCCGATTAACCAACCTACAATCGTAGCACTATAGGCAAACTCTCCTTTTGATAAGCGAGTTAAAGTAGAAATACCACACCCGTTATTAATAGCGCTACCCAAACCAAACAAAACCCCGCCTATCGCGAACAAGATACTGGGTTCATAAACTTTAAATTGAAGCGGCAGATCTAAAATAAATGCAGTAACAACAGCCACCCAAGACAGCACACCACTAAAAATAATGGCAAGCAAAAAGGAAGGGTTGCCATTTTTCCATTCATTCACGCCCCTCACCATGCAAAGACCGGTATATTGAGCTAAAAAACCTAAGGCAAAGATAAGACATAACACGATTATAAAGATAGTCATTTCAATCTATTACTTCCACACGCTGATCTAAAAGATGCCTAATTGGTACATAGTGAAACGCTGTATTACCATTGGGTGTCTACCAAGCACTCGCATTGGCTTTATCCCAATCATATTTCCAGCTTGGATCAACAGTGCTTTCTTGTAAAAGACTGCCTGAAATAATTTCAGGATATAGCTGAGCATAGTTTTTTACATCTGTTCCTTGTATTCGTCGATTAATATGTTCAGGACGTAATTCATTTAAATTATTTAAGCCAGCAGCACCAATTAGCTCTACTAAACTCTTAACCGTATCACGGTGGAAATTAGCGACGCGTTGCGCTTTATCTGTCACAACTAAGCCTTTATTACGTGCGGGATTTTGCGTTGCAATACCTGTGGGGCATTCGTCGGTATTACATGTACGTGATTGAATACAACCTAAGGCAAGCATCATACCTCGAGCTGAGTTAACTGCATCTGCACCTAATGCCATAGCCCGAAGAATATGGAATGCAGACAACATTTTGCCTGCGGCGATAATACGAATTTGGTCTCTTAAACCAACGCCAATAAGCGCGCTATTAACAAAAACCAATGCGTCTTTAATAGGTGTACCAACCGAATTAGTAAACTCAACGGGGGCGGCCCCTGTGCCACCTTCACCACCGTCAACGGTGATAAAGTCGGGTTTTATTCCTGTTTCAAGCATCGCTTTACATATAGCGAGAAACTCATCTTTTCGACCCACGCACAATTTAAAGCCAATGGGTTTACCACCTGATAACTCTCTTAATTGTTCAATAAACTGCAATAACTCTTTAGGACTAGAAAATGCAGAATGTGAGGGCGGAGAGATAACATCTTCTCCCATGGGAACGTCTCGAATTTCAGATATTTCTTTAGTTAATTTTGCTGCAGGCAATATGCCGCCATGACCAGGTTTAGCACCTTGAGACAGTTTTATCTCGATCATTTTTACGACGTCTTTAATCGCATTTTCTTGAAAAGTTAAAGGATTGAAGTTGCCTTTATGATCGCGACAGCCGAAATAACCCGTACCAATTTGCCAAACTATATCACCACCATGTTTTAGATGGTGAGGACTCATACTTCCCTCACCTGTGTTGTGAGAAAAATCACCCATTTTAGCGCCTCTATTCAAGGCCATAATGGCATTTTTACTTAAGGCTCCGTAGCTCATAGCTGAAATATTCAGCGGTGATGCCATATAAGGTTTAGTACATTCATCACCACCAAACTTAATTATTGGCTTGTAATCTGATAAATGTTTAGCGTGTATCGAATGATTAACCCACTCGTAACCTGCAGCGTTAACATCAAAAATAGTACCAAAAGGACGAGTATCTCTGTTGCCTTTCGCGCGTTGATAAACTAACGAGCGAAACTCTCTAGGTATTGGCGTTCCGTCAAGATCGGACTCAACAAAATATTGTTGAATTTCAGTACGAAAAGATTCCAATATATAACGAAGTCGTCCGAATATCGGATATAAACGTTTAATAGTGTGTTTTGTTTGAAACATATCGAAAAGGCCGATGACGATTAAAGGGCCTACCACTAAAAAAGCCCAAAAAAAACTTGGGCTAAGAAAACTAAGTGCATAAATAATTATTGGTGTAACAATGGCAAACGCAACAAAACCCTGACGACCTGTCATAACATAAATCCTTACTCTTTTTTAATTATATTTAGTGTATACAAATAAGACCTAAAGCAATTAACTTTTCTTTCAACTTATTTAAACGCTAACAATTTAGTCAATTAACTTAGAGTCCATAAACGCCCTAACTTGGTAGTTAAACTTTACAACTCGATTCAATTTTTAAATCGTTGTTAAGATTCACTATGGAGTAAATCAGTTAAATAATAGCGTAAATAAAAAACGAGCAAATAATTGCTCGTTTTCAACGCTTGCTAAGAAAGTCAGCTATACCAACTAGTTATATAAGCTAAACTTTATCCACCTTAATTTTATAGAGAACACTGTAAAGTACAGGCACTGCAATCATGGTCAAGATGGTGGCAAACGCCAAACCGCCCATTATAGTTACTGACATGTCAGCAAAGAAAGGATCGAGTATTAGTGGCATAACCCCTAGAATAGTCGTGATAGCCGCCAATGAAACTGGCCTTAAACGACTTAAGCTAGCTTCTACAATTGCTAATGCTTTTTCTTTACCTTCGGCTATTTGCAAGTCTATTTCTTCTAGCAACACAATGGCGTTCTTAATTAGCATTCCAAATAAACTTAAAAAACCAAGTAGCGACATAAAACCGAAAGGTAAGTCTGCTATTAATAAGCCTGCCACCACACCTACAACCGCCATTGGTACAATTAGCCAAATAATAAGCGGTTGTCTTGCCTTACCAAAAAGTAATACGCTAATAATAAACATAACTAAAAAGCCCAATGGTAGGCCTTGTCCTAAAGCTGCTTGTGCCTTGCGCGATGATTCAAACTCTCCACCCCATTCAAGTTTGTAACCTTGAGGTAAAGGGATTGCCTCAATTTTTGCTTGTGTGCGACTAAATGCTTCACCTGTGGTTTCACTATAACCAGCTTCAGCTTTAACCGTAATTGTGCGTACGCGATCACGTCGATTAATTAGCAATTCTTCACTTGAATAGTTCATTTTTCCGCTAACTTGTTTAAAGGGAATATAGGTTCTTTGACTACTACTCCACACCAAGCTATTTTCTAAACCAACCAGTTGATCTTGGTTGTTATTGCTATTCCTCGCGATGATGGGATAAAGGTAATCGCCATCTTGAAGTTGACCGATTTGCAAACCATCAGTATAAAACTTAATAGCTTGGCTGAAGTCACTTCTTGAAATTCCGGCGATACCAGCGGCAATATCATCATATTCAGGGGCTAAAACAATACCTTTGTCACGCCAGTCATCACGAATATCTCTAACCATTCCATCTTCGAAATATATCGCTTTGGCTTGTTCTGCTAATTCCCTTAAAATCGCTGGGTCTTCACCAGAAAATCTTGCCTGTATTTTTGCGCCAGCGCCTGGCCCAAACTGCATAATTTCGGCGTAAAAATTTACCTTAGGGTTTGCTTGTTTTAACTTAGTTGAAATTTCCTGCGCTAAACGAGGTATTTCAGCAGCATTTTTGGCGCGAATTAAAAACAATCCATAACTTTCATTGGGTAATTCAGGTGCGAATACCAACGTAAAACGCTCAGAACTTTCACCAATAAACGTTGCTAAAGATTCAATGCCTTCGGTTTCAAGAATTAACTTTTCACCCGCTTTCATATACTTTTCAGTAGCTCGTATATCTGAGTCTTGTGCTCCCCAGTAATGGACAAAAAATACTGGAGTATTGGATGGTGGGAAAAAGCCTTGTTTGATAAGTCCAAAGCTCGCGTAAGCACCTATGGTAATAACAACCAATATTGCCAAGGTAACACCTCGCCAATGCAAAGCACTACGCAAAACAACTAAATAAGCTTTATGAAATAAAGAATGCGACTCTTCAGCCCCTTCTTTATCTCCAACTTTATAAAAATACTTACCTAATAAAGGAGTTAATGTTACGGCAAGAATCCAGCTAAGCATTAAAGAAATAAGTACTACCGCAAACAATGAAAATAAGAATTCACCGGTCGCATCATCTGATAAACCAATACCAGAGAATGCTGCTATACCTATCACGGTTGCGCCAAGTAATGGCCATTGAGTTCGCTTAACAATAAAACTAGCTGACTCCATAGCTGACTTGCCCTTCTCCATTCGCAGCATCATACCTTCGGCAACTACAATAGCATTATCGACTAACATGCCCATTGCTATCACCATAGCACCTAAGGAAATTCGCTCAAGTTGAAGGTCATAAAGCCACATTATAAGTACCGTACCTAAAACGGTAATCAGTAAAGTGCCACCAACAACAATACCCGAGCGCCACCCCATAAATAAGCACAGTGCTAAAGTTACAACCACCACTGACATTTCAAGATTCAAGATAAAACCATCGACTGATTCATCAACAATTTTGGCTTGGTTATAAATTGTTGAAACATTAATACCCGTAGGTAACTTTGCCAACACTTCAGCTAATTTAGCATCAATTTTATGACCAACATCGACAATGTTAATGTCATTTTGTGCCGAAATGGCGAGGGTTATTGCACTTTCACCATTAAAACGCTTTAAGCCCGTTGGAATAGCAACAGGTTGAAGCGTTAACTCAGCAATGTCTGTTATTTTTATAGAGGCATTTTTTCCTGGCACAACAATAGATAAGTTTTCGATTTCTTCTATTTTATTGGTGGAACTTTCGATGGGTATCCTGATCTGTTTATCACCGACATATAACCGACCACCACTGAAGGGTTTTAAGTTACTGGCGAGTACTTGCTGAAGGTCAGGAAAAGAAAGACCCAAACCAGAAATTTGATAACTATCAATAGTTGCGACAATTTCTTCTTCTAAAATGCCGCCTACTTTCACTTTAGCAACGCCGTCAACGGTTAACACTTCACGGCGTATTATCCTTGAAAACTCCCGCATTTGGTCTGCACTAAAGTCAGGTGCCGATAACGCATAATAAATACCGTAAACATCACCAAAATCGTCTATAACAACAGGCGCACTCGCGCCAAGGGGTAAGTCGTGCTGAATATCTCGTAAACGTTTACGTAATTCGTCCCATATTTGAGGTAGTAATGGTCCGTCAATATGAGGTTGTATTTCCATGGTAATACGAGAAAAGCCGGGCTTACTTACAGATCGTAAAATATCTAATTGCCACATTTGTTGCAGCGCTATTTCAAGCTGTTCGGTTACTTCTTTTTCAACTTTTTCTGCGCTTGCACCTGGGTAGTAGGTAAAAATAACCGCTTGTTTGATGGTAAATGCGGGATCTTCTAAACGCCCTATTTTACTCATAGCAACAATGCCACCAATAATAAAGCATATTGACATCAGCCAGATATTAACGGGTTTAGTCAGAGAATAACGTGCTATATCCATCTTAATATGTCGCCTTATATTCTCTAACGACTAACCCTTCGCGCATTTGACCTACCGCAGCTGAGACCACTTTATCACCATCCGTGAGGCCAGAAGATATTAACGCGAATTCACCTTTGAATTTAGAAATATTAACCTTAGTTTTAGTTAACTTACTGTCTAGCTCATTGTATCGCCAAACACTAAAGCCTGAATCATTGTTACCCATCAACGCACTTAATGGCACAATCAAAGCCTGTAATTGGTTGTTATTTGGCATAATATTCACAATGGCTCGTGAGCCGGGATAGAAAGCATTAGCAACTTCATTTTTCAGAGCAAAGGTTACGCTATAGGTTTGTGTAATAGGATCTGGCGTGGTTTTATGTTCGACATATTGAATATCATATACTTTTGATTCCTGACCAATAATATGAGCTGTCGCTTTAACATCACGATTACCAACATTAGCGGTCATAATACGTTCAGGTACCTCAAAGGTAAAATATAGCTCTGATCTATCTTGTAAATTAGCCAGTGAATCTCCGGTTCTAATCAAGCTATCATTCTCGATATATCTAGCGCCTACAACAGCATTAAATGGTGCTTTAATCGTGCTATAACTTAAATCTTGTTCCGCATTTTCTAACACTATTTTTGTAATAGAAAACTGAGATTTAGCTTCATCGTAGTCACGTTGTGAAGCAACATTTTTATCAAAAACATCTTTAATACGTTTTAAATTTCGTTGAGCGTCTTCATGACGAATTCGGCTTTCTTCTACTTTACGTTGAAAAGGCTTAGGGTCAATTTTTGCTAAAATCTGATCTTTTTTAACTTCACTGCCTTCAATTAAGTTTTCAAATATTAAGCGCCCTGACACTTCAAATTTAAGGTCAACACTCTTCACTGCAGAAACAATCGCTGGAAACTCATAATTATTCGCTAAACTTGTTACATGAGCACTCGTCAATTGAACAACAACCGGAGCAGTTTCTTTCTTTACTTCTGTTGGTTCTGAACAAGCTTGCAGTACAAAAATTGTAGCAAGTATAAAAATTCGATTCACGGTAACCTCAAAATATAAGTAAAATTTAAAATAAGTACACTAATCATAACACAGGTTTACACATTAACAACTAATGTAAACCTGTTGTGTAATGTAACAACTCACGTTAATATAATAGTCATTAATATATAAAGAGTAGAAAATTTGCCCAGTACTACCGATAAAATTTTAGATACCGCAATGGAGTGTTTTTTTCAACACGGCTATGATACCGCAAACATATCGATGGTAAGTCGACATGCAGGTGTATCTCGTGTGACGATACATAAACAATTCAAATCAAAAGAGATACTTTTTAGAGCGGTTGTAGAGAAACATTTTCAAAAACACAATATTTTGATTGATCTATACCGCAAGTCTGAAAAAAACTTTTGGCAGGAAACACAAGCGCTAATTATTCAACGTTGTGAAGGCTTCTTTAACGACGTGTCTAGTAATCTTGTGAGATCTAACTTGTTACACGCGGGTCAGGCATTTTGTAAGGATCTTATTCAAGCAGAAGAAGGTGCTATCAAAAAAAGTATTCGTTTGAGAATTGAAAAAGAAATATCAGCTAATCGTTTAACACTTAAAAAAACGGGGTTAACAGCAGATGACTTAGCTGAAACCTTACATTTTGCACCATTTGGCATTACAGTATCAGTATCTGAACACAACAATATAGCCTTTGTAGAAAATTTAATGGCCGTATTTAAAGCATCAACTTCAACCTGTTAGTTATTCCTATTAATTATTCTCCGCCTTATTTCAGCAAAGCGACAATCGTTTAAACAGACAGATTAAAAACACCCCACCTTATTAATGCTGTCTCTTATACACATCTGACGCTGCCGACGAATAGAGAGGTGTAGA
>OMOM01000301.1_pt1 | contig 29647 bp, 22 predicted proteins | sample 1646501 | NCBI WGS metagenome assembly OMOM01 (sample SAMN05416802, study PRJEB24817) | seawater metagenome | isolation source: Sea water | place: Canada:Atlantic | collected 2013-07
TGGGCTCGGAGATGTGTATAAGAGACAGACATATTCTCTTTTACCAAAGTATTTTAGATAAAAGATCAACATTATCGAATAAAAAAGTCCAAAAAGTAACTTACCAATCATTGCTGAAATCAAAAACGTTAGATATTGATCTTGTTGAGAAATAATACCTGAGCCAGTGGTAAAAACGAGCGTATCAAAAATTAGCACTACTGCCATAGCACTGTAAATTCTTAAAAATAAATTGCTGATATGTCTTGAAAATAGCTCGTAAATGATAATGATCAATAAAACATCTGCTGTTAATGTTAGCGTTCCAGCGATGAGTATTCGAGGTGTAAAATTAAAAACTTGTAATGGAATATGGGATACTTGCTCACTTGGCAACCCTTGTATATGGCTACCAATTATCAGCAAAAATATTGTTAAAGTGATATTCGCAAAAACTAGTCCGTATATTAGTTTTCGAGCTTCAGCAACATCTTCTCTAATGTAGATCAAAAGCACGGCGAATAAGCTGGCATTAAAAAGTACTGCGGAACCTGGGCTGACAAATAAGCCAGGAAAAATTTCGAAATATAGAAACGATGCAAGTACCGCTTGTAGGTATTGGAATGTGCCTAACGTTATATACAGAAGCGCAATACCAAATTTATGGCGCATGCTAAACAGAGTAACAATGATTATACCAACAAATAACGCTTCAGTTAGCATGTAAGAAAGTTGCAATATATGGGAAGCACCCATCAACATATATCCTTTATTAGCATAAGCGAAAATTCGATCTCAATTAAAGGTTATCAGTAAATCTCTCAACACTTTTAAATGGTAAAACATTTACCATGCTAGGAAAAAACGCTGTATATTTTTTAAAAATAGACTCTATTATTAAAAGATTAAGTGAGTTGCTTTGTATATGCAAGTTATTGGACTAGTTAAGAAGTTGCTTCATCATACGTTTTAGCGCTAAAGATTTAACCGGTTTACGTAAAAATAAGCACTCAGCATCGCTTGTGTGTTGTCTAACGCTTTCTGACGGATCAGCAGAACAAATGATCACTGGCAATTGCCATTTTTGTATTTGTAGCATTTTTCGTACTAATTCAACGCCATTATTACCATGATCCAGATGATAATCTGCAATAATAATATCGGGCTTTATCTCACCATTAGCTAACTTTTGTTGGCATGACTCCTCATCAAAAGCCGTTAACACACTGCAGCCCCAATCGATAAGTTGTTTAGCCATAGCCGTTAACATTAATTGGTCATTATCTACCAATAACACAACAATGTTATTAAATGGTTTTTGTGCTGATGCTTCTGAAATAGTGTCGAGGTTTTTATTGCTTTTTTTACTGGCGTTGGCGTTTACTAACGCTGCTTCATTTGCATTGGCTCTAGGGATTTCAATACTAAAACATGTACCTTTGCCAAGTTGAGATTTGACTGAAATTTTTAATCCAAGTAAATTAGCTATACGTTCTGAAATGGCTAAACCTAATCCTAGCCCTGGTATTTCTCGGTTTTGTTCTAAACGCTCAAACTCACGAAATATAGCTTTTTGTTGCGCCAATGCAATACCCGGCCCGTTATCCCATACCTCTACACGTATCATGGTTTTTGTTCTTCGAATGCCGAGTAAAATTCGGTTACTGATGCCCGACTTTATCCCTTGTTTGTCATTACAGTAATGTACCGCATTGGATAAAAAGTTTTGTATCACCCTTCTTAACATGCGTTTATCTGAGTGCACAACACATTGACTAAATTGATAAGAAAACCTAATGTTGGCTTGCTCTGATAATGCTGTAAATTCATTCTTTAATGGGCTAAGTAAGTCATCTAAAGCGAAATGGCTTTTATCAATTTTTTCAGAGCTACTGTCTAATCGAGAAATTTCAACTAAGTCTGACAATAAGGCTTCAACAACATTAAGGGAGTCATCAATGTGCTCAGCAAGTGCGGTTAATTCTTCACCTTGTACTTTATTTTTTAACATTGAAGTAAATAAAGACAAGGCATTAAAAGGCTGCATTAAATCGTGGCTCGCCGCGGCTAAAAATCGACTTTTACTACTATAAGCCGCTTCGGCTTCAGACTTCGCTTTTTGCAGTTCTTGAGTACGACTTTCAACACGTTTTTCGAGGTTTTCGTTAGCTTTTTGTAAGGCTTTCTCGGCTTCAATATGAGCAGTAATATCAGAAAAGGTACTGACGAAGCCACCGGCAGGCATCGACTGCCCTCTAATTTCTAAGACAATACCGTTAGGCATTTTACGCTGAAAAAGATGACTATCGCCGTTTTTCATATGGGCGATTCGCTTAGTAATCATCTGATCAATATTATTAGCTCCAGAAATAATACCTCTTGCAATGTTATGTCTCAATAAAGTTTCAACAGGTAAACCGGCTTGAACAAAGCCATCTGGGTAATCAAGTAATTGAATATACCGCTGATTCCATGCCACTAACCTCATATCTGCATCGACAACACTGATACCCTGCTCAATATTTTCAACACCTGACTGTAAAAGCTCACGATTAAAACGAAACATTTCATTCGCTTCATCGACAATACTAACCACGTCTTCAAGCGGCATTCTCTCGGAGGTAGACGCCGCCTTCATTACCATTCTTGTAGAGGCCGAGCCTAAAACACCTGAAAGCTGCAGCCGCGTATATTCAATTAAATTGATAGGTTGAACATCAAGACTGTTTTGATTGCTTTGATTTGACTTTGCAATTTTCAAAAACTCATCTGCTGAGCTTTTATCAATAAAGCGCATTAATAAGCTGTAGAGGTCTTCCGTGCTTAAGTTTCGTTCATATTTTCGCTGACTTTTAGAGATAAAAATATCGGCTTGTAGTTTTTCACCAACACTGCGATGTGTTAGCAGTGAAACAACCACAAAGCAGACAATATTACTGATTAAACTATAGAAAACTCCATGGCTGGTTAAGTCTAAAAAGTCGATACCAAACAATGCAGTAGGCTTTAACCAACTGATACCAAACACGCCATTTTGTACCCAAGCTAAGTTGGGCGCAATAATCGGTAGTAATAAGGTAAAAAACCACATAACACTACCAACAATTAATCCTGTCAATGCCCCTTTACCATTGGCTTTTCGCCAATATAAAGCGCCGATAATTGCGGGGGCAAATTGCGAAAGTAAAACGAAGGAGAGCAAGCCAATACTGGCTAAATGACTTTGCTGATTAATGCTACGTTCAAAAGCAAAAGCGAATAACAAAATTGCCGTAATAGTAAGGCGGCGTTGTTTTAATAATAAGCCTGAAAACTGCGGTGCGCCTTCCTTGCTAAAATATTTAAACTTCAACGTTAAGGGTGTTATTACTTCGGTTGAAATCATTGTGCTCAAAACAATAGCCGACACAATGACCATACTCGTAGCTGCCGCTAAGCCGCCAATATATACCACAACACCTAACCACGCTTGTTGAAAAAACAATGGCAGCGTTAATACATAGGTATCGGCGTCTACACTGCCGCCAGGAAAAGTGATCAAGCCGGCAATGGCAATGGGTAAAACAAAAATATTAATTAAAATAAAATACAATGGGAATAGCCAGCGAGCCGTTTTTAACTCTTGTGGATGATGGTTTTCAATCATCATCATATGAAATTGCTGCGGCAGAACGAAAATAGTTATGGCACCTAAAAGTGCATGGGCAACACTCAAATAAACAGAGTTTGTCTCAGTAAATAATTGCTTAGTTTGTTGCTGGGCAGCGAGATCGGCAAAACCATCAAAAACAAAAAATGTTGCAAAAATTCCCACGGCCGTTAGCGCCAACAATTTAACCACAGAACTAAAAGCAATCGCTAATACTAAGCCTTGATTCTGCTTACTTGCAGCAATTTGTCGAGTACCAAAAAAAATACTAAAAACAATTAAAACAATAGTAACGACAAATGCGGTACTAATACCGGATTGAAACGTGCCAGTGAGTAAATCAAAGCTGGTACTAATGGCGCGTAATTGCAAGGCAATATAGGGCACAGTACCAATCAAAGCGATCAAGGCAACGGTAATGGCTATTTTTGGCGAACGGTCGTATCGAAAGGCAATAAAGTCAGCGATTGAGGTTAAGTTTTGTCGCTTGATAATGTTCAGCATTTTCATCAACATTGGCCATGCAAATACCAAACACATGATAGTGCCAATATACAAAGGTGCAAGCCAAGCTCCAGTGGTAGCTGCTTGCCCTACCGTGCCGTAAAAAGCCCACGATGTACAACTTACCGCTAATGAAAAACTATAAACCCAGGGTTTACAGCGCCATTGTTCAGATGATTGATTCTGGCCTTTATAAGCCACCAAAAAAAGTAGGCATAAATAACCAATAGAAAGAACGGTGATTAACCATGTATCAATAGAAAGCCAAGCTAACAAATTTATTCCTTTGTTTTAAAGATGCTATACCTAGCATAGAGGCATGTAGTGCTAGCATATCATTTGTGCTATTGAGTTATAGTGCACTAAGGTAGTACTTATTTCCCCAACATCCTCAGGTAACCTAGCTATTCATTGTTGTTTTGTATAAAAGTTATCATAGATGAAAATTACTAACAAATATTTAGTCGAAGCTATTGTTTTCTTTAGTTATGTATTATTTGCCATGGCTTGGGTTGGCGGCACCGCGAGTATGCAAAGTATTATGCTTTCGCTTGACGTACATAGCCTAGCTTCAGCAAGTTTTATCAGTGGTGCAGTTACCCTAGCTAAAATTGTTGGCACTTTCATTGCGGCTTGGATAGCGATAAAACTGGGCATTAAATATGCGTTTTTTGTTTCCAGCTTACTCATCACGATAGGTCTACTTACGCCATATGCACCAAATTACGAATTATTGTTATTAAGCCGTTTTTTGATGGGGCTTGGTGGCGCATTTATGGTGGTATATTTTAATCCTATCGTTTTACAATTTTTTAAAGCGGAAGAACGCTCTACTATTAATGGTATTAACGCCGTAGCCTTTAATATTGGTACCGCGGTTATATTGTGGCAAATGGGTACGATTAATGATCTAACCGGGGGATGGCAAAACAGCTTAGCCTGGTTCTCAGTTATCAGCTTAATTGTTGCCCTGCTTTGGCTTTTAGTTAAATTTGAAGAGCCGGATACATCAACACAAAATATCAACGATTTACCCGCAGTTTACAGCTACAAAGAAGGTTTGAAAGACCGTTTCAATTGGGTTTACGGCCTTGCGTACTCTGGTATTTTGGCGTTCTACATTTGCTTGTTCACTTTTTATCCTAAGGCGGGCATAGTGCAAAGTAAATGGGTCATTGGTTTTGGTATTATTGGGACTATATTTGGTATTATTTATGCCAAGAAAATACCTTTACGCATCCCAGTTATTCGTTGGTCTGGTTTTGTTATTATTATCAGTACCGGCATATTTTCATTTAGTGACATTTATTGGCTACAAACCTTTGCAGCCATGGTATTAGGTTTTTTTATCTTCTTACCCGTGACTGCATTAGTGTCTATTCCACACGAATTACCAAAAATGACTTCGCCGCGTATCACCATCGTATTTAGTATGTTTTACTCAATTAGCTATATAATTTCGACACTTATTTTATGGATATTCGGCAGTTTGGTTGATATTAACCAAGGTGATTTTACTTGGTCGTTTATTTTAATCACCGCACTCAGTTCGACCTTATTTATTGGTAGCTATTTTTTACCAGAATCTGGCCAACAAAAAAATATAAAAGTAGGAAGTTAATATGCGAGGTACTGTATCAAAAAATTTAGTTCCATTACTCAAGCAGGTTAACGAGGGTCTTGAGCAAGCAAAAGCATCGGGTGCCGCTTTTGAGCCGAGTATTATCAGGCAGAACTTAGAGAACTTAAGCGCTTATATGATCCCAGGTCCTGAAATCTCCTTGATAAAAAATACATTTATTATGGTCGCTGAACATCAAGTTGCAGTACGTATTTATCATCCTAATCCAGAGCAACCTTTACCTGTTTTATTGCACTTTCATGGCGGTGGTCACATGTGCGGTAGCATTGATTTATACGACCCTATTAGCCGAGAACTTGCTATTGCCGCTAATGCGATAGTTGTTTGTATAGATTATCGTTTAGCACCTGAGCACCCTTATCCTGCTGGTATAGAAGACTGTCAGTATCTATTGGAAAACTACCAAAACTTATTAAAAGATTATCGATTTAGCGCTACACTTTATATTGCAGGTGATAGTGCGGGTGGCGCAATTTGCACCAGCTTGGTCACTAACAATATAAATAATCCTGACATTAATATTGATAAACAAATACTAATGTACCCAAGTGTTGATTACTCCATGAGTAGCCCATCAATTGTTGAAAATGGCGAAGGTTTTTTACTTGAATCCGACAAAATACGTTGGTATTTTCAGCAGTATTTCAATATCGATAATATCGATGTAAACACCAACGAAGCCACAGCCGCCTTAATCAAAAAAGCATCGCCTTTACTAGCTGATTTTGATAGTAGAATGCCTAAAACATTAGTGATAACGGCAGGTTGTGATCCGTTGCGAGATGAGGGGGCCTTGTATGCCGAAAAAGCACAACAAGCAGGTGTATGTGTTGAACATTACCAATTTGATGAATTAATACATGCTTATATGTTGTTGTCAAAACTGGTGCCTGAGCAATACCATCAAACCTATATGATGATTGAAAAGTTTATTAAGGCTAAGTAACGCTTTTGTTTGAATACGTTATATAGAACAGAAGCTACGACTAGTAAATAATTAAACTAACTTCCTATGGGCTCCTTGTTATAAAAGGTAGCCCTTTTTTTTATTTGAAATTTTAGCTTGGTAAAATAATTACTGTGCTGTCCACGCACCATCCATAGGCAAGGCAGAGCCTGTGATACTTCTGGCACTGTCACTACACAAAAACAAAATAAACTCACCGATTTGCTCTGGTGCCATCATTTCTGGCAAGGGTTGCTTAGCCGTAACAAGTTGGTATTTAGCATCATCAAAGGGAATATTTTGCTTTTTGGCGATCGCTGAAATTTGATCGTTAATTAGCGGGGTATCAACCCAGCCAGGGCAAATAGCATTGACGGTAATGCCTTGCTCTGCGCACTCTAAAGCGAGCACTTTTGTTAAGCCCACTAAGCCATGTTTCGCAGCACAATACGCGGACTTATTTACTGACCCAACTAAACCATGCACAGAAGCAACATTAATAATTCTGCCCCAGCCGTTTTGTTTCATTTTTGGCAGTGAGTATTGAATGGCATGAAATGCCGCAGATAAGTTAATCGCAAGAATAGCATTCCATTTTTCTAACGGAAAATTTTCAGCTGATTCGGTATGCTGTATACCGGCATTATTAATTAAAATATCAACACTGCCCATTTGCTCAATAGCGTTTTTTATTAAACGTTCGATGCTCTGAACATTCATTAAATCAGCATTGTCAAAAATGGCATTGATACCATATTGAACGGAAAATTCACTCGCTAGTTCTTCGCCTTCATGGGTTGGCATTAATCCGTGTAAAACAAGGTTAATTCCCTGCGCGGCAAGCACATGGGCTGTTGCTAGGCCAATACCGCTTGTTGAGCCCGTAATTAGGGCTACTTTTTGGTTAAGCATAAGGTTTCCTTATTATATATCAGTTATATAAATTTATGCTCAAGGTTACCTTACTTTAGCGCGTTAATAATTGGTCCCTTAGTACCATGCATGACAAAGGGAAAATATTAACGCGCGCTTATTATGGTTTGACAGGAATGATTGATAGGAATGGTTTGATAGGTATTGATTTAGCTTTATTACTGCAAATCTCTACTCTAAAGTTCTAAATCAAAAACCACATCAATTGTTGCTGAAAAAACAATATTTTCTTGTAAATAACGCCCAGGTTTTGCCGCGCTATCTGCCATACTCGATCTCATTTTATAAGCTTCGTTATTAGCACCATATCTATGATGACTTTGATTTGAACTAGCATTAATACTATATATTGCACCTAACTCAGCATCAAAAGCGTTCGCTAACGATTTACCTTTGCTTTTTGCACTATTAACAGCAAGTGCATTTACTTCTTGTTGTAATTTCTTTTCATCAGAGGATTTTAATTCAATATTTCTAATCGCATTAATTTTTACTGATAAAGCAAAATCCATAAAGGCATTCAGTTTATCAATATCGTTTAATGTTACTTTTAATGTTCTGCGTGCAATATAACCCTCAATTTTATCTTGTTCACCACGGCTATAGGTTCGACGTATTTCCGTTGAAATATTTGAAGCCGAGACGCTGTCTTCATCAACACCAAAATCAGCTAAACCATCCAGTAAGTTATTCACCCGCTGATCTACTTCTTTTTTTGCATCCAAACTGGTTATTTGTTCGCTTTCAACATTTAAATGTATAACGGCAATATCTGGCATTGCCATTAATTCAGCCGAGCCTGTTACCGAAATATGACGATGAGTCGGCAAACTATTATTGGCAAAAGTAAAAGCGGAAAAGCTAAGCAATAAAATACAAGTAAATAATTTCATATAATGTCCTTTTTAAAATCAATTTATATTACATCTTTATACAACAGGTTAATGGCTCCACTAGTGAACCATTAAAGTGAGTAACAGCATAACAATGCTATTAAAATCTGCGATATTTGTGTTATTTCAATCACCACAGCCAGCTATAGCTCCATAGCTGAGCTTAAGTACTATGTCACAAATTTAACGGCTAGGTGATTAAATTATTAGTTAATAATTGTAACGAGAACACAGCTTAATACACGTTAACTGAATAGTAGCTGAACGAATGTAATATTGATTTTACAAGTGAATATAAGCAATCTGAAATTAAAATAATATTTCCCTCGATTTGTCGCTTTAAATCCATTATCGTGCCCCTTTTTAGCGCCAAATAAAGTCGTTATTGTAGTAATTTATAGGCAACTCATGCTCCAAACTCTTTTAGAAAACAAATCCTTAGTTACCCTTGTATTAGCTATCGTAATTATCACCGTCAAATTAGTCGTTACTCGCTTTATAAAAAGTCGTGCTAAAAAGAAGAAAATAGACAAACGTTTTACCGTCAATTTTTTAAATAATATTTTTAACTTTGCGCTAATTGTTGTTTTATTTAATATTTGGTCGGTTGAAATTCAAAAGTTTGCCTTTTCAATTGCTGCTTTTGTTGTTGCTATCGTATTAGCAACAAGGGAATTTATTCAATGTTTTATCGGTTTTATTTATGTGGTTTCTAATCGTCCATTTCGGGTTGGTGATTGGATCCAAGTGGGCAACTATTGTGGTGAGGTAAACTCAATTGACTGGATTAATTTAACGTTACTAGAAGTCAATATCAGTAATTATCAGTTTACCGGTAAAACTCTTTATTTACCGAATAATCAATTGATAACCACCCCGATTAAAAACTTAAACTTCCTTAAACGTTATGCTGTGCATCACTTCACCCTGACCCGAGATGGCAGCGTAAATCCGTTTGATTTTATTGATGCTATGAAGGTTAAAGCCAACGGCTATTGTGCAGATTTTAGTGATGTTGCTGAACGATATAACCAAGTTATTGAGCATAGATTAGATATAAAGATTGCAGGGCCAGAGCCACATATTGAAGTTGCTACATCTGATCTTGGTGACACTCAAATTATTTTCACCATTTTTTGCCCAACCGAGCGAGTAATGGAAATTGAAAACAAACTCACCGCTGACTTTATGAATTTTTGGTTTAGTGCTAAGCAACATAAATAAACAAATTTAGCACTATTAAATATCAAGCTTTAAACCTGCTACTGTAGGGTTTAAAGCAAGTTAAACCCTACATAAACGTTGATTTTACTTTTTATTTACAAATTAACTGGTTAGACTTAAGCGTTTTTCAAAATCGGTTGTTTACATGCTTTTTCGCTTTATCACGCTTTTTTCTATCTTATCTACATTCACTGTTAATGCCGCTCAACTTGATAGCTTTAATAAAAAGTTATCAAAGAGCATTGCTAATGAGTTAATAAAACAAAGTATTCCAGGGGCGGCTTATACCGTTGTTAGAAACAACCAAATCATTGCGATGGAAAATTTTGGTTATACCGACAAGACTAATAAAAGCAAGGTGGATAACAACACCGTTTTTCGCCTAGCCTCTGTATCAAAACCTTTTGCTGCAACAATTGCCATTATGTTAGCGCAAGAAAAAAAACTCAATTTGTCTGATCCCATCACAAAGTTTTTGCCTAATTTTGCTTTGGCTACTAAAGGTGCCGCAGACAAAATTCAATTAAAACACTTGCTCAGCCATTCCAGCGGTTTAATGCCTAATGCTTACGATAACTTATTGCATGAAAACTGGAATATGGCAAAAATAATTAGCCGTTTTGACCGCGTCACCCCTATTTGTCGACCTGCTAAGTGTTACGGTTATCAAAATATTGCTTACGGCTTTTTACAACCTGCAATAGAGGCAGTGACCAAAAAAAGTTATGCTAGTTTGTTGCAAGAACGAATTTTTTCCCCTTTAAAAATGGACAATGCTTCTGTAGGCATAGACGTATTTTTAACGCAGAACAATACCGCTAAACCTCATATTTTAAGAAAAAGGATAAAAACTGGGCAAAAAACACGTGCGGGAAAAGACATTAGACGCTATATATGGCGTACGGTAGATGTTGAGCCTGACTACTACAAGGTTGCGCCAGCAGCAGGTGTAAACGCAAGTATTACTGATTTAGCTAAATGGCTAATCGCCAATTTAGGTAATAACCCCGAAGTGCTTTCGCCTGCGCTACTCACAGAACTCACTATACCCCGTATTAGAACCAAAAAAGATTTACGTCGTCGATATTGGCGTGAACACCTGAGCGATGCCCACTACGGTTATGGCTGGCGTATTTATCAGTTTGAAGGTCATCCAATCATTTACCACTCAGGTTGGGTTGCTGGTTATCGTGCTGACATAGGTTACTCACCAACACTGGATATAGGTTTTGCCATTTTAATCAACGCAGAATCAAACGTTATCAATAAAATATCCAGCCAATTTTGGGTACAAGCTCATGAGTTATACCTTAGTAATAATAAACGCTAATTTTATTTACTAGGTTAATGTCAGCAACTATTGTGAGCAACTATGGTGCTTTAAATAAGTAGCTCATTGCTGCTACTTTAATCTAACTATATTTTCAGTAACATAAGGCTTTTACTCATCGTGAATAAAAACTAGTATGTTGCTTAATCATACTGCACAAAAATCGCCATAATGTTGCCACAATTGCTCACCACATTGCCTTATTGTTAACGCCCACTGCACCTTTTTTTTTGTTGAAATAGCTTATATCAACAGCACTTTGGAGCAATGCATGTTTAACTCAAATAAAAAATTAATATTTGTCGATTATCAAGATTCATATTTTTATCAGCAAAAGCGTAAAAAACAGCGCAGGAAGTGGTTTAAGTACCTTTTATTATTCGCATTTTTAGCAACACTTATTGTGGCTATTGTGCCATTAACACGCGCTAATAGTTTTGATGCAGAACTTAACTCTCAGGCAACCTCATCAAGTGAAAGCGGCTTAATTCAAGGGCCGCAATTAATATTCGCTCACCCCGACAACAGTAAGCATATAGCCTTGCCCTTAGATATAACGCTTAATATTGAAGTTAATGGTTTGGTCGCTTATGCACAAATAAAGCAAGTATTTATAAACCCTTATAACATTGAGTTAGAGGGTAAATATCAATTTCCATTGCCGGAAAATGCCGCGATTAAACACTTAAAAGTAAAAGTGGCTGATAAAGAAATTATTGGTCAAATAATGGAGAAAAAAGCAGCTAAAGCCGTTTATGAACGAGCGAAGAAACGCGGAAAAAAAGCGAGTTTGGTGCAACAACAACGACCCAACTTATTTACCAACAACATAGCTAATATTCCTGCACAATCAATGGTAGTGGTAACATTAGATTTCATCATGCCGGTAACCTTTAACCTAAACCAGTTAAGCTTGAAACTACCGTTTGCCATGACCGCTCGTTATCAGAGCGAGAACTACCAAAAGTCTCCTGCGCAACAACACACAGAATTTATACCTCCACAGGCGAAAGTACTCGCGAACAGTCAAGCATCAATAAATATAGTACTTAATGCCGGAGCTAGCGTTGCAACAATAACCAGTAATAGCCATAACATAAAAACTAAAGCGTTAACTGGCGATCAAGCTTCGCACCTGATCACTCTAACTGAGGAACAAGCCATCGCAAATAGCGACTTTGAACTCAATTGGCGGCTTCAACCAAATCAAAAACCACAAGTCATTACCTTTACCGAACAAGTTGGTAGTGAATACTTTACGTTATTAACCTTTTTCCCACCGCCAGTTGATCAAACAACAACCTTAGCGCGTGACATTATTTTTATTATTGATACGTCAGGCTCTATGCAAGGAAGCTCCATGGTGCAAGCTAAGGCTAGTTTGCAAGAAGCTATTTTAAAATTAAATACCAAAGACAGCTTCAACATTATCGCTTTCGACGACAGCGTTAAATTATTATTTCCAGACACAAATATGGCTTCACCACGCAATATTGGTCAAGCACAGCAATTTATCAACAATTTGCAAGCAGATGGGGGCACTGAAATGTATCGCCCTCTTAGTCAAGCACTCGTCATGGCAAAAGCTCAGCAGCAAACAGTAAAGGCCATTCGACAAGTCATTTTTATTACTGATGGCGCTGTGGCTAATGAGTTTGAATTGATGCAGTTACTTGATGGTGCTCAACGAAACTTTCGTTTATTTACCGTTGGAATTGGCGCTGCACCCAATGGCTACTTTATGAAAAAAGCGGCGCAGTTCGGCCGAGGCAGTTATGTCTTTATTAAAAATAATAATGAAGTTCAATCGCAAATGTCTGCTTTAATGAGCAAAATCAACCATCCGGCGATCACTAACATTGACTTAATGTTTGATAACCAAGTTCACCAAGCAGTGGAAGTTTACCCTAAAAGAATTGCTGATTTATACATAGGAGAGCCGTTGCAAATAGCAATAAAATCAAAGCTGCCTATTACGAGTATACAAGTCATGGGAGATAGTGCTGAAAGCCCTTGGTATCAGCAAGTAATTATTGATGATAGTCATTCATCGCGAGGTATATCAACACTCTGGGCGCGGAGAAAAATTGAAAGTTTGTTAGATAGCTTAGTCACTGGAGCTGATAAAGACCAAGTGAAATCACAGGTAATTTCAACCTCAATTGCTCACCAGACATTATCACCTTATACCAGCTTTATTGCGGTTGAGAAACCAGTAGAGTTGTTGCCATTAACCGCTAAAAATAACGAAAACAATGCCAAACGACAAATGAATACGTTAGCAAAAGCACATGAAAATTTAATGGTAGCAATGCCTAGAACAGCACTGGGTTGGCATCAACAACTACTGTTCGGTTTGTTATTAATGCTGTTAGCACCATTGATACTGCGCATGTGGTCTAAATAGCATGGCTAACCTCACTAAAACCGTTAGAAAATTAGCGGCTGCAGCTTTATTAATTGTAGGTGGTTTTTTGTGTGTACAAGCGAGTTGGTTGCCAACTAAAGCGTGGTTGTCACAACAATTAATTAAACATAGTTGGCAGCAATCAATATCAATAATGGCACAACAGCAAATGCAAGAAGAGCAACAGCAAATACGTAGCCAAGATAATACCAATCCACATAGCCTAAGCAAGCCAATAGCCATTAAACCTTGGCCTTGGGCTGATACATTTCCAATTGCCGAACTGGTTTTTCAGCGTATAGATAAGAGTATTGTGGTATTAAATGGCGGTGACCCTACCACGTTAGCGTTTTCGGCTGGCGCTGTTGCGCCGTTTAATCAGCCTGCGGCCATAAAGCCTTTTGTTGTTGCAGGTCACCGAGATAGTCACTTTGCGTTTTTAGAGGATATTACCATAAAAGATATAATTTCTTTGGTCGATGTCCGAGGAAAAATGCAACACTATCAAGTAGAAAGTATTGATATAGTTGATGCTACTATCGGCCAATTTCCATTAGTTGCTGATGAGAGAAGTTTAGTGTTGATCACATGCTACCCTTTCAAAGGTATTACTAATAGCGCCGATGAACGTTATGTAATTACCGCAACCCCTTTGTGATAGCAATTGAAGTAAGTAAAAACTTTAACATTTGATCGCTATATTTTACGGGTAGATGACCTCTAAGCATTTAACAGTTTTTCAAATTCAATAACCATTAACTTTACTCACTGCTTTAGGCACCTGCCCAGTTTCGCGAAAACTGATAATATTTTGAGCGACAATATCACAAGCACTATTGAGATTTGTTGGCGCAGATATGTGTGGCAAAATGGTGATGTCTGGGTGTTGCCAAAGTGCGCTATCAGCGTTGAGTGGCTCATGTTCAAAAACATCAAGTACCACATGGTTAATATGGCCAGAGCTTAAGGCATCGAGTAAATCGTCGGTATTAATAATACCACCACGCGCAAAGTTAATAATCGCACTGCCTTGAGGTAACTTAACTAATAAATCTTTATTAACAACCCATTTTGTTGCGGGGGTTAACGGTAATAAGCACACTAAAATATCACTTTGCGCTGCCATTTCTACTAAGCCACTCTCTCCACTATAACAGCTAACATTTGCTATATTTTTAGCTGTTCGGCTCCAACCCATAACCTTAAAACCATTTATCTTCAGCTGCTTTGCACATGCTTGACCTAATTCTCCTAAACCAAGAATACCAATACGTCGTTCACTTGCAGGTATAAGAGCATGCTGTAGCCAGTGCTTATCTTTTTGTTGCTTAGCATAACGCGGCATGTCTCGGTGCAAATATAAACTCCAAGCTAATACGGCTTCAGACATGGCACGGCTTAGCATAGGATCAATTAATCGCACTACTTCAATCGGTGAATCTGTTAATGACTTCATTAAATGTTCAACGCCGGCCCAAACACTGTGCACCCACGTTAAGTTTTCAAATTCAGCCAGTAATTCTGGTTTAGGATTAGCAACAATAGCTAACTTAACCTGTTTTTTTTCTACCGGCTTAATCTCAGAAAACGCCACAACATGCTCGTTAGGTAGTCGCTGATTAAGTGCCGCTAGCCAGATAATTTCTTCATGTTTGGATAATTGATTTATAAATGGGATCATATGGCTTTGCGTTCATGTAAAATAGATTTTATTATACTACCGTAAGATAATACTTAAACCAGACAATGTTTTAATCTATTGATAAGTAAAAAGTTATAATTTTGTTCTATCTTCCCACGCCCAACTAAGGTATAACGGCGCTATGAAAGTACCTAAACGAATACAGCCACTTGTTAATGATGGCCTAATAGACGAAGTAATAAGCCAATTAATGAGTGGAAAAGAAGCCACTGTTTATATGGTGCGTTGCGGCGATGACATTCGCTGTGCGAAAGTTTACAAAGAAGCCATTAAGCGCAGTTTTAAAAAAGCAGCGCAATATCAAGAAGGTAGAAAAAGTCGTAATAGCCGTCGTGCTAGAGCGATGGAGAAAGGATCTAAGTACGGTCGAGACCAACAAGAGTCAGCTTGGCAAAATGCTGAGGTTGACGCGCTATACCAACTAGCAGAAGCCGGTGTTCGCGTGCCACAACCTTTTGGTTGTTTCGATGGCGTATTATTGATGGAACTTGTTACTACTGACGACGGCGATGTAGCTCCACGCTTAAATGACGTAGTTATGCCAGCAGAGCAAGCTGAGGAAGATCACACCCTTGTCATGCATTACGTTAAGTTAATGCTTTGTGCAGGTATCATCCATGGTGATTTATCAGAGTTTAATGTTTTGGTTGATGATTACGGTCCAGTAATTATTGATCTGCCACAAGCTGTTGACGCCTCTGCCAATAATAATGCTAAAGCCATGTTAATGCGTGATGTTACGAATATGACCAACTATTACGGTCAATTTAGTCCCGCCTTAAAACAAAGTAAATATGGCCAAGAAATGTGGGCATTATTTGAATCAGGCGAACTAACACCAGAAACAAACCTAACAGGCTTTTTTGAAGAAGATACTGATGCAGCCGATGTTGATACGGTTTTAGAAGAAATTAAAGCGGCATTTGAAGAAGAAGAAGCAAGAATAGAACGCATTAGTGATGCAAATGCGGTTGATAGTGAATATTAAATAAGTACACCCTGCTCTATAGTTTTGTGCATATGACGCCACTACTCATATGCACATTACTTATCTTTTCAAGTAAAGCTCGCTAGTAAAAAAACATAATTCCCATAATAATCAAACCAGCCAAAAAGAGGGTTTCGCTCGCCATTAATGCGACCGGCCGCCACCCAACAGACAGCACTTGTTTTAAAGATGTTTTAACACCAATTGCTGCAATAGCAATAACTAATAAGTAACTCGATAGGCTTCGAATAATATCAATTAACCATGGTGGTAATACGCCAACATTTTTTAAAAATGCCAGTACGAAAAACATAATCAAAAAGCCAGGAATAAAGGCACTAACACCACCTGACATTTTACTGTTTTTTTCTTTAAAAACAAAAAACACCATCATCACAATCGGCATTAATAATGCGACTCTCAGCAATTTTATATAAGTTGCTACATCGCCCGCTTCAGGTGAAATACTGTAGCCTGCACCAACAACTTGCGCTACATCATGAATAGCGCCTCCAATAAAAACCCCAGCCAACTCATCTGAAAATCCCAAGTAACTTGCCACAATAGGATAAAAAATCATAGATAATGTACTAAAGGTGGTAATACCTATCACGGTAAAGGCAAAGTACTTCTCTTGTGATTTATCGTTTGGCAAGACCGTAGAAATAGCCGCTGCCGCCGATACACCGCAAACAGCAACGGCGCCGCCAGACAACACGCCAAATACTTTCGATAAACCTAAGATACGGGCAAATAAAATGCCAAAAATTATCGTCAACACCATACTCACCATCACAATCAATGGCGGTGTAATACCCAGTGAAACAATATCAGCAAAAGCAATGCGAACGCCGAGTAAACCCACACACAAACGCAGCAGTTCTCTTGAGCAAAAGTTAACACCGGCTTGGATAGTTGAATGGTTATAAAATGAATGTAGGCTCAAGCCCAGTAGCAGCGCAAAAAGTATAATCGGTGCTTGATAACGCGTGGCAATAATAGTGGCGATAATAGCGATAATTGAGCATAAAGCGACACCTAGTATTTTAGCTTTAATATTGATTAGCATTGTTCATTTAACCGGTGATTTATTTTGTAAAACAATAGCTAAAGTGTATCACCAACGATCGGTATATTAACTATTTTCGAAGACTAATGTGACTAAAAACGATTGAAACTAAAAAGCCTGCAAATGCAGGCTTTTATATCAGCACAATATCGATATTAAAGGTAAAAACATCAAGGTTAAGTAAACCAGTTATTGTCTTTACCTTTTGCCGAAAAGCGTACTAAAAGCAAGGCAATAACAATGACCATAATAGGCATGACAGTACCGCCAGGTCCATACACTTCAAAAGAATTACTCATGAAAAATGAATGATACATTTGCACAATCACCGCAATCAATGAAACCATAAACAAGTGATAGCATATGCGCTTTTTCATTAATAAAGCAACACTACCTAAAGCACCAGCAAAAACCGCAACAGTAAAAGCAATGGTTACCCATAATGGTACTGAGCTATAAAGTGCTTGTTCTGCCTTGGGTAATTCAGCGATCATTTCTGGTGTCATCATTATATGGCCCACAAAAGCCATCACACCGAGTAAGTTCCAAACCAGTGCTAAAATAGCCGCCACTTTAAACCAATGTGGTAACAGGGATTCTTCTGAAATCTGTGTGTTATCTGACATATTTAGTTCCTTATTTTTATAGTAATTTAGAATCTATTAATTGTCTGCTTTTAGTAAAGAGTTAGTATTAACTCTTGCTATTCACCCCAAATATCTTTCGGCTTAAGCTTTAATACTTTACGCTCGCTAGGCTTACGCTCAACTTGTGTTTTATTAGGGTTAACATAAATTTTACTGGCATTTGCTTTAGCTGAATTGTAGTTTTTATCGGCTAAAACTGTTTCCAGTTTATCTTTAATTTCTTCAACAACAGGCTTACTTACTTGCTCTTTAGCGCGGCGTTGCACATGAAACTTCTTATCGATACCTTGCATAAGGTTACGTAAAACTTGGTCTTTACATTCACGGTAATTTTTATGATCTGGCTTGCGAGAAAAGGCACTTAACTCTGGCTTATTTAACCGATAGTTTGCTAACGCCAAAATATCAATAATGTCTTCTGCTTTAAGGTTGAAAGCAATTTTAAGCTTGGTGAGAATAATATTATTGTTTAAGCGCTTTTCAGCTTTTGCAGGTTCGCCTTCTTTTTTACCGCGACGTTCATTAATAAAACCATTTAAAAATGCAGCAAATGTAGTGTCCGGACAATTGACATAAGCCGGATCTTCTTCTTTTTTTAACCAGTTACTGATTTGCTCGCGCGTTACGGTTAAGTCGCCGGCAGCAAAAATAGCCATAACCTTTTGATCGTTAAAATTAAAGGTGTACCTGAGACGGCGTAAAACATCGTTATTAGTCAAAAAAATTCTCCAAAGTCCAACGAGTTTCGCTGGTAGTTGTTACTGCTTCACGTAATAATTTTATTAACGGTCAGTAACATATAGTGATTCAATTACGCGCTATTATACACGCTTTAAATAACCAGATCTTTACCTGCATGCGCAATTTCAAGTAAAAGCGTTAAAGCATTAAATTTAGCGGTTAAAGTTCACCTAAAACTCATGTTAAGATATGAAGAACTTTAGTCTAAAACACATTTTTAAATGCCCAGCAATAATGTTTTAGTTAAAATCATCGTTTAGATATATGTTTCCTATTCCATCATTTTCAACGCAATTAAATTACGAGCAGTTATGAGTAAAAATGTTAGTCTTTTCAATCCAGTATTAGCTAAAAGTCGTGGGAAAAGTGCCGATAAAAAAGTTTGGCAAAATCTACCGGGTAGTAGTGCCACTGTTGCTATATTTCATGGCGCTTTATCAACACAGCAACCTATACTTCTATTAACTCATGACACCCCTTCTGCACTGCGTTTAGAGCAAGAACTTGCCAGTTTAAATCGACAAGCAAAGCTACCTATATGCTTATTTCCTGACTGGGAAACATTACCTTATGATACTTTTTCACCGCATCAAGATATTATTTCTCAACGTTTAGCGACTTTATATCAATTATCACGCATGGATAAAGGCATTGTTATTGTGCCTATTTCCACCTTAATACAACGATTAGCGCCCAAGCAATATATTGAAGCGAATAGTTTAATCATCAAAAAAGGTGATAAAAAAGATTTACATCAGCTAAGGCAAAGCTTAGAAGCTAGTGGTTACCGATGCGTTGAACAAGTAATGGAGCACGGTGAGTTCTCTGCCCGTGGCGCTATTCTCGATATATTTCCGATGGGCAGTAACACGCCATTCAGGTTAGATTTTTTTGATGACGAAATTGACGAAATTCGTTTATTCGACCCAGAAAACCAGCGCTCTAGCGATAAAGTTGATGGTATAAACTTATTACCCGCACATGAATTTCCAACCGACACGGATGGTACTAATTTGTTTCGCAGCCAATATCGCGAACAATTTACCAGTACCATAGATAAAGAATCTATTTATCATCAAGTTAGTAACGGAATTATGCCAGCGGGCATCGAATATTATTTACCGTTATTTTTTGAGCAAACCAACACCTTATGTGATTATCTCGCAGAAAACACTTTGGTTATTATCAGTGGCGATATTGATAAATCTCTAAGCCATTATTGGACCGATATTAATTATCGTTATGAAGACCGCCGTTATGATCCAACCCGACCATTATTGCCGCCTGAGCAGCTATTTTTAAACAGTGAAGAACTCTACAGTGCTTTAAAACCCTTTGATCGTATCAACTTAAAGCCTGAGATTAATGAAGAAGAAGTAAAAGCATCTCAAATACAGTTTGATGTTCATTCACTGCCCGACTTAACCATAGATCATAAATTAAAGCAGCCTTTTGAACTGCTGAATAACTTTATCGCCAGCAAAGAAACCCCGAATAAACTGCTATTTGTCGCTGAAAGCCAAGGTCGACGTGAAAGTGTTTTAGAGTTATTAGAGCGAAATAAAATAAAACCAAATATCTTTAGTACGATTGAAGAATTTGTTAACAGTGATGCGCCATTAGGTATAACTGTTAACGCTTTAAGTGCTGGTTTTATTTTTCAAGCTAAAGGCAGTGCGAAAAAGAATGCCATTGCTTTAATCACAGAAGCAGAGTTACTTGGCGATCGTGTACGCCAAACTCGTCGTCGAAATAAACAACAAGAAATTCAAAACGACGCCATATTTAAAAACTTAGCAGAGCTTAGTATTGGGCAACCGGTGGTCCATATTGACCACGGTATTGGCCGCTATATGGGATTACAAACCATAGAAAATAGCGGCATTACTACAGAATTTTTAGTGCTAAGTTACGCCAAAGAAGCCAAATTATATGTCCCTGTTGCTTCACTGCATTTAATTAGTCGCTACTCGGGCGCAGACGCTGAACACGCACCTTTACATAAATTGGGTAACGACACTTGGAGCAAAGCCAAACAAAAAGCGGCTGAAAAAGTACGTGATGTTGCCGCTGAATTGTTAGATATTTACGCTAAACGCGCTAGCAATCATGGCTACAGCTTCAAACGTGATAAAGATGATTATCGCGCCTTTGCTGATAGTTTTGGCTTTGAAGAAACCTTTGATCAAGAACAAGCCATCAATGCTGTGATCAGCGACATGTTATCGCCAAAAGCAATGGACAGATTAGTTTGTGGTGATGTGGGCTTTGGTAAAACCGAAGTGGCAATGCGCGCAGCATTTGTTGCCGTAAATGACGGTAAACAAGTGGCGATATTAGTGCCAACTACCCTGCTCGCTCAGCAACATTACGAAAGTTTCCGTGATCGGTTCGCTAATTGGCCAATTAGCATAGAAGTGTTATCGCGCTTTAAAACCACCAAAGAACAAAATGTGGTGATCAAAGACGTTGAATCTGGCCAAATCGATATCTTAATTGGCACCCATAAACTTTTGCAAAACAGCATAAAATATAAAGACTTAGGGTTACTAGTTGTTGATGAAGAACATAGATTTGGGGTTAAACAAAAAGAAAAGATAAAACAACTGCGTGCAAACGTCGATATTTTAACCTTAACCGCAACACCTATTCCGCGTACGTTAAACATGGCAATGGGCGGTATGCGCGACTTATCCATTATAGCGACACCACCAGCCAAACGCTTAGCGGTAAAAACCTTTGTTCGACAACGCGACGACGCCTTAATTCGCGAGTCAATACTGCGTGAAGTTTTACGTGGTGGACAGGTTTATTTCTTACATAACAATGTCGACACTATAGATAAAACAGCTGCCGACATACAAATACTGCTACCCGAAGCAAAAATAATTACCGCCCATGGACAAATGCGCGAACGCGAACTTGAACGTGTCATGAGCGACTTTTACCACCAACGATATAACGTTTTAGTTTGTACCACGATTATAGAAACCGGTATTGATATTCCGAGTGCTAACACGATCATTATGGATCGTGCTGATCATCTCGGTTTAGCACAATTGCATCAATTACGCGGACGTGTTGGTCGCTCACATCATCAAGCTTATGCTTATTTATTAACGCCACATGAAAAAAGCATGACTAAAGATGCGAAAAAGCGCCTTGAAGCTATCGCATCATTAGAAGACTTAGGTGCTGGCTTTACTTTAGCTACCCACGATTTAGAAATTCGTGGCGCAGGTGAGTTACTTGGCGAAGATCAAAGTGGCTCTATGAGCCAAGTTGGCTTTACTCTTTATATGGAAATGCTTGATGCCGCGGTTGCTGCGCTAAAAGACGGTAAGTCATTATCACTTGACCAAGTAACTAAAACACAAACTGAAGTAGACTTGCGTGTTCCTGCTCTACTGCCAGATGACTATATATTTGATGTTAGCTTAAGACTAAGCTTGTATAAACGAATTGCCAGTTGCAAAAACAAGCAAGCACTTGACGATGTACAAGTTGAACTTATTGACCGTTTTGGCCTATTACCTCAGGCAGCGAAAAACTTAGTGCATATCGCTAAATTGAAACTCAAAGCTGAAAAAATTGGCATTACTCGCATTGATGCAGGGCCTGCAGGAGGATCAATTGAATTTAGTGTTGATACCAAAGTCGATCATATGTTCATTTTTGGTTTAATTCAGCAACAACCGAAAATCTATAAAATGGATGGCAATAACAAACTTAAGTTTGCACTGGTGAGCGAAGATGCTAAATCGCGCTTTATTTTAATCACGACTATGCTGAACGAATTGGCGAATCACTTACGTGCTTAAGAGCTAAAATGACTATTCATTTTAGCTCTCTACTAGCTTACAGATAACTGATTGATAATGTAAGTATTGAGTACTTTTGCTATTATATCTTGGTACATAACCATTAACTGGATACTGAATGAAATTAACACAACTATTTTTATGTTCTGCCTCGTTAGCATTGCCGCTAACGCTTCATGCAGCAACGCAAAAAAGTAACGACAGATGGTTTGATGTCGAAATTATTATTTTTAGTCAATTAGATGATAAAAGTCAGTCAAAAGAAAACTTTCCAGATACCAGTGAACTGCCTAATTATCCACGCGCTGAAGATTTGCTAAGACACTATATTAACCCGAATATTCGTAGCTTAAAGCAATTACTGCCTAGCTGTGACTCGCCACAATATGGTAAAAGCTTAGTAGAACAAAACGCTAAGTTACCCGCTATTTTTAATCAAAAATCATTAGATGAACTGGCAAAAACAGCCGATTTTAATGACGAAAACCAAGCAACATCGTTAAATAATGGCCAATTAACTGAAGCTAACATTATTGCTGAACCTACGACAGCTAACACAACAGATACTTTAACTTCGCCTACCTTAGCAGCAAGTGATACAGGCGACAGTTCGAGTTTTTCTGACCATACCCGTACAACAAGCGAAAACGTGCCGATAAATAACGACTCTCTGCTCAGTAATGCACAAGAAAATGCACAAAATGATTTATTAAATAGTCAGACAACAATGGCTTTACCTGAGTTATCTGCTGCTGAACGTGAAAAAATACAACAGCTAGTATTAGCGGCTGAAAATGAGTTTCAAGTACTTAAATTCAACTATACAAGGATCACTGAGCCTAAAATACTATGTAAAATAGATGAAGCATTCTTTAGTGATTACCAAGCTGAGCATCCGAGTTTTGATTACGATGATTTTACCGTCGATAAAATGCCATTGTTAATTGATGGCAAAGAAGATATCGACAATGACAAAACCCATTTACTGAGTAAAGATTCGTTACAGCTTGATGATATTATACAAGACTTAAGATACAGCAAAAACTTTCGCCCTCTATTACACATGGGCTGGCGTCAAGTTGCTAGACCTGAAAAAGAATCTGTGCCAGTCAAAGTATATGCAGGTGATAATTTCTCAGCAGATCACAAAAAACAATTGGCCTACTATAATAAGCAAAAAAACTTGTACATTGCCCAAGCTAAAGAAACCAGTAACGAGCAAGATCCAATAAGCATAGCTACAATCGAAAATCAGGCGAGTAACCACCAAGAAGAGCAAATACAAGCGGCGCAAAAGATACGTATTCAGGAAGTGATTAAACAACTTTCGCAGGTAAATGAAAATACAGAGGCGCTTTTAACTGAACTTGAAGTACAAGAGTTATCGCTAAAAGCAGCTAGCCAAAATCCATTAGTTTCAGTACCGCCAGTAGCGCCAGTTCAACCTTGGTATATCGACGGTTTTTTCAATATCCATTTACAGCACTATTTATTTATTACCGCTGACTTTAATATTTTAGATAAAAATTTAAGTGAACTTGCCACCGCTCGATTGACCGAAAACGCTCCAGATGTTTTACCGACAAAGGGAAAAACGTCAAAGCCAATTCAAGCAAAGTCTATTAGATTTAAACAAGACCGTCGTGTTATCAGTGGTGAAGTACATTACTTTGACCACCCTTACATGGGAATGATAGTGCAAATACGGCCATATACAAAACCAGAGCCAGAAGCCAATTAACCACATTTTAACGACTTACATTACTATACTTTAGAGGACACTATGGATAAAGAAATTGAAATTCAAGCGGCAGTATTTCGTCGTTTACTCGCGCATTTAGATAATCGCAAAGATGTACAAAATATTGAATTAATGAACCTTGCAGGCTTTTGTCGTAACTGTTTTTCTAAATGGACAGTCGCAGAGGCTGAAAAGTTAGGTGTTAATGTTGACATTGATACCGCCCGTGAACAGGTTTATGGCATGCCTTACAGTGAATGGAAAGACAAACATCAATTACCTGCAACTGACGAACAACTTGAAAAATTTAATCAGCTAAACCCGAAAAAATAATGACTAAAAATTTGGGAAATATTGACTTCCATTGCTATGATTAAAATTCCTATTTAAGTTATTGACGTTAGCAAGGTATTAAAATTCATGAGATTTAACCGCTCTTTAATTCTGCTAACGTTAATGCTGACTTCAAGCTTTACTCATTCAAGTCACTTACTTCGCACGTCTTACTACAGTCAAAATGTTGCACCACAGTTATTTTTTGATGATATGGGTAGACCCATCAGTGGCATTCTTTTTGATATCACTCATGCGATTGCAGAACAGTTAAGCATGGAACTAGAAATGCTGCCTATTCCACGAAAAAGAATAGAGCAATCGTTAGAAACAAATGTTATTGATTTACATTGTGTGGCTAACCCTAAATGGTACAAATCAATTTATTTGAAGTGGAGTGATGTGATTTATAACAATCCAGATCTTTTGATTAACCGCCTAGGCATAAATACTTTGACGGTATTGTCGGATTACAAAAAACTTAAAATTGGTACAACATTAGGTTACATATACCCTGAATTATCTAGCTACATTGAGAATAAAAATATACTCCCTGTTATTAGCGTGACACCTTCAGAAAGTTATGAGAAATATCGTAAAAATAAAATATCAGGTTTTGTAAGTGCATCTATTGAGGCATCTTATTTTTATAGAAAAATAGAAGATTCCGTGGTGCATATGAATGACAACGAAATACATTGTGCGCTATCACCGAGTTTAAACAAGGAAACGATAAATAATATTAATACGGCCATTGGAACTCTAAAAGAGTCTGGTGAAATTGAGACTATTTTAGAAAGATACAAAAAAGTACCAGGCTCACAACTTCAAACGGCTCAAGACTATAGCGAATAGTAAATTTATAAAATTTTATGATTAAATTTTCACGCTAATTGCAGTTTCATTGGCTCGGCGATCTTTTCGATCACGGGACTCTAACCAACGACCTCTGTTAAGTACTTTTTCTCTGCGCTCTTCCCCGGTACGGCGATCATCTTCAACGATTTTTTTCTTTGGTGGGTTATTTTCAACGACTACAGGAAGCAAAGTACGTTCTTGTTTATATTTTACCTTTTTATTTTTCTCTTTCTTTTGTTTACTATCCTTTGCCGAAGGCTCGGGCTTAGCTGTATAGCTATCAGGTAGTAGATCAGTAAATACTTCCATTTTGACTCGTGATTGCCTTTTATAATTTAAGTTAAGCATTATGCTTATAATTATATAATCGGCAATTTACAGAAAAAGTTTACTATTTTTATTACAAAACAAAGTCTAATTTTTAATCAAGGCGCACCAATCAAAGCAAGTCCTAATAAAATAACAAAAAACATGATCCACACTTTGTGATTATTTATCTAAAAGTAAGGTTAAGTTAGCCACTACAGCCTGCATTGGCTAAAATGGGTGAAGCCTAAGAAATGCTATATTTGATGGTTAAACGCTATCTACCGAGTAAATTTTCAAAAGTGTATTAATACCTATTTACCCAAAACATTTACCCAACAACAATTAATTTATTTATAAAAGACCACTCACTGAAAAGCACTGACCTCTTCTGGCGTTAAATATCGCCACTCACCTAAAGGCAAATCTGCAAGCTTTACAGGGCCTATTTGCTCGCGATGCAAACCAATAACTTTATTACCAACAGCGGCAAACATTCGTTTAACTTGATGATACTTACCTTCAGTAATAGTCAGCAATACTTCGCGCTCTTCTACTTGCTCTAACTTCGCAGGACGAGTTAAATCGGTTTCACCTTGAAGTTGCACACCAACGGTGAATTTATCGGCCGTATCGTCTTTTAAGGGGCTTCTCAACCATACACGGTAAACCTTTTCACAGTGTTTTTTAGGAGAGATAATATTATGTGACCAACGCCCGTCGTCAGTGATTAACACTAACCCTGTTGTGTCAGCATCTAAGCGACCCGCAATATGCATATCAAATGCCCTATCTACATCAATGAGATGTAATAACGAGGGGTAGATTTCATCAACATTAGAACAAATGGTATCGAGTGGTTTGTGAAGAATAATATAACGAGAACTACGCGCAGTTAGCGATTGATCTTCTATACACACATCATTATTTTCATGAACCTGTGTCGCGGGATCTTTAATCACAACATCGTTTACCGTAACTTTACTCATTTTGAGCAATTTTTTAGCTTCGGTTCGGGTGAGTTCGGTACTTTTGCAAATAAATTTATCAAGACGCATAGTCAGTAATATCGTAAAAAAGGTTATGAAGTAAGGCGAGGCTATTATCGCTATTTGAATATTTTTAGCAAGGCTAGAAAAATAAAACGCCCTTAGTTTTACGCATTATTTATTGTCCTTTAATGTGTCTGAAACAGATGATTTATTAAGTATCATGTACAACACGTTTTCTAAGGGGATATTTTCAGGATAACACGCAAAACTAAAACCAAGTTTTTGATAACTTTTAATCGCACTGTGGTTATGTTCTAAAACAAATAATGAACAGGAGTTAGTTTTTAAATCGGCCGTTCCTTTAGCCATGAGTTGTGCTATTAAATGCCTTGCAACCCCTTGGCCACGAAGATGAGGATTAATAACTAATCTTGCAAGATGGCATCTACCCGAACGTAAATAATATTGCCCAAAACCTAACAATTCTGATTGCGCCGAAAGTAATGAAAATGACGCTAATGTAGACAATTTCAAGTCACATTTAAACTGTTCTAAATCAAATGGAAACCTAAATTCTGGCCCTGACCAAATATCCAACTCTGCCTGAGTCGAAAACCAAGTCATAAGCTCAACTAATTGTGTATCTGTTGGTGTAGATAAATACATAGCCACCTTGTGTCTTTTATGTGCATAAAATAGATATGGCAGAATAAACATGAAAATGAATATTCGCCTCACGACTTGAACTAAGCATAAGTTAGGTTAAGTTAGCTCGCTATTAATAAACTTACCTGATAACGCTAAACCATTACGATTATGCAAAATGCTATGACATTGCGCTAATATCGATAAAGCAATCGACTCAGGAAGCTCTCCACCAATATCTAAACCTACAGGACCATTAACCTGCCGCATTAACCAAGCTTTATCCTCTATATTCGACAACGCTTCAACATTACCTCGACGTTCAAGAGGGCCTAATAAGCCAATATATTTCGCAACGTTGCTTTTATGCAATAAACGTAACCATGCAGCGTCTAAATTTAAGTTGTGTGTCATTAACACCGCCGCATCAATTTGTTGAAACTGTGGTGATAGCGAAAAGTCATCTGGATGAATTCTCACAATTTCGGCGGCATGCTTAAAGTTGCTGCTTCGTGCGTAGCTAGAACGATGATCAACAACCGTTACTCGCCAACCCATTTGTGCAGCCATTGTTACTAATGCAATAGCATCAGAGCCGCCACCAAAAATCCAAAAATTAATTGGGGCAGAAACTTTAGTCACCGAGTGCTCAGCTCCGTCTCTAACAACATTGCAATGAACCTTGTCGTGCTCGACCATTTGCACCAAGGCATCATTTAAAGTCGAGTTACGTTGCTGTGTAGTCGTTAACAATAATTGCCCTACATCATTAAACAAAGTTAATTCATTTAACGCTTTTTGGGCTGAATTTGGTGTGAGAAATGTTTGCTGTAAATAACTAGTTTTGCCAGCTTGCATGCATTTAAAAAGCAGCGCTAATAAATCATGATGTGCTGTAGTGATATATTGCAGTAATACCCCTATTTTGCCTTTACAACCTACACCTAGCTCTGCGGCGTAACCATCTTCTTCAAGCATATCGTATTCAACAAAATGAGCCTGTTCGTTATCAAACACCTTCTTAGCATGCAGTACAATATTAGCTTCTAAACAACCACCACTGACTAAACCATGGGATTGCCCTAAGTTATTCACCAGCATAATAGCGCCTGGAGAGCGATAACTTGAACCTTCTTTACTGACTATAGTGGCAAGTACCCAGTTAAGTTTTTCACTATGATTAAGGTAATATTCGAGTAAGGAAAAATGAGAGTGATTGTTAAGCAAGGAAAATCCTTAGTGTTCGGGTAATTCAGTTTATAAGTACAAGAAAGGTAACTGAGTATTTAAGAGTTGGAATTTATGGTGCCTAGCCAATATATACATAATTATATCGGCTAGACATATTTTAAATTAATATTTAACTGAGTAAAGCTTCAATATCAAATTCATCAAGTTGTTTAGGGTCAGCAAAGTTTATAATGTATTGTTCATAAACTTTAGAGCGCACAAATATAGCAAATAAATCAGAGTCTAGATGATTGTTTTTTGCCATGTTGCTCATTATTTTTAAACACTCACTTACCGGCTTTGCACTTTTATAAGGTCTATCGGCGGCGGATAACGCTTCAAAAATATCAGCTAATGCCATTAATCTTGCAGGCACCGACATTTGTTCTTTGACCAGACCTCGAGGATAACCTTTACCGTCCATTGTTTCATGATGGCCTAAAGCATATTCAGCTACATTCGAAAGGTGCTTAGGAAATGGTAATGCTTCGAGAATATCTAAAGTAACATCCATGTGCTTTTGAATAATTTTTCTTTCGTCATTATTCAATGTACCGCGCTTGATACTTAAATTGATTATTTCATCTTCAGATAAAATGGGTTGTTTTACTTTATCAATAGTAACTTCATATCTCGCTGAAATAGCGTGTATGTTTTGCTCTTGATCGTCAGTTAGAAATTCGCCACCAACATTAACTTTTTGTAAAAATGCGGTATCTAATGTTAATTGTTTTCGCGCTAAATCTCTTTCACGCTCTAATTGTTCTACCCTAACTGTTTTACCTGCTTTTAATGCCGTTATCATTTGTTCTTGAAATTTTAGATCAATATCTCGACGGGCAATTTCTAGCTTAGCAGTAACATAATGTATACGATCAAATATAGTTTCTAACTTTCTTGATTTTTCCATCACATGATCAGGTGTCGCAATTTTGCCACAATCATGCAGCCAACCTGCAATACTTAACTGATGTCTATCTTGTGCTGAAAGTTTAAACGATGCTAAGGGCCCCTCATCCTGTCTCTTATACACATCTCCGAGCCCACGAGACCGTACTAGATCTCGT
>OMOM01000302.1_pt1 | contig 29520 bp, 26 predicted proteins | sample 1646501 | NCBI WGS metagenome assembly OMOM01 (sample SAMN05416802, study PRJEB24817) | seawater metagenome | isolation source: Sea water | place: Canada:Atlantic | collected 2013-07
GGCTCGGAGATGTGTATAAGAGACAGCGTAATGATATTGTAACGACATTTTCAGGTGTTAGATCTTTATTAGATGACGAGTCAATAAATGCTCAATCCGTAACCCGTGATTACAAGTTAGAAATAGAAGATGTAAATAATAAAGCACCTGTCATGTCAGTTTTTGGCGGTAAAATAACCACTTACCGTAAACTCGCAGAAGCTACAGTTGATAAACTTAGTCCTTATTTCCCAAACATTGGACCTACCTGGACAGCAGACGCCCCGCTGCCCGGTGGAAACTTCAATAATATAGAATTATTTACTCAAGAAATTAACAAAGAGTTTCCATGGTTGTCTTCAGCATTGCGGACTAGATTGATCCGTAGCTACGGTACAATAATTTTCACTTTATTAAATAATATAGATAGTATTGAAGCTATGGGGTCTTGTTTTGGTGCTGATTTATATGAGCTAGAAATCAACTTTTTAATCGAACATGAATGGGCTATTAATGTTGAAGACATCATATGGCGACGAACGAAAAGAGGCCTTTATTTATCAATGTCGCAAGTCGCTTTCATACAGCAGTATATTGATAAGCACCCTAGCATTGTAGAGCGTAAATCATTACAAAATAAATAAACTATTTGATCTACTTCATTAGGATGAAGCTACTTGGGACTTCACAGTTTTAAATAACAAGCACTTCACACTTATTGCGCTGCACTTACCACTGTCTAAAGGCTCTACTTTACGCGAAATAAAACCATAACTGACATAATTTACATAATTGACTTCGCTGCCGCCAAACTTATCAGACAAAGTATCACCTAATAAACCTAATTGAACTAATTGAACTAATTGAACTAATTCACGTATGATTTCGCGATCATAATGTTCATATCTATTGGCTTCAAGCACACCTAGTAGCAATTTTTTTGACAATAATAATGAGCAGAGTCACGGATCATTCGTTCTTCCTCGGTCAGTTGATTATCAAGAAATATCGGAACTTGCTAATTAAATGGGATTAATTTTTGGCACATAGAGTTGCCCGTTTTTAATACTATTTTACAGTGATTTTTTAATTGATCGCTTCACTCTATCTTCAAAAAGAAATATATCGTTAGATATTTTCCATATCTTTAATTTATAGCTATTTTTATGCTTGCGGCGCCATGTTTGTTATTGTACAGTAATGAACTTTAGTGGCACCAAGGTTCCGCCAAGCGAAACACGAGGTATTTTTTGATGAGTCCAAAAATGAATATCATTAGCAAGTTTTTCAAAGTAGCAACATTAACCATTGCTGCTTTCGGTGCAATCCCTGCTTTAGCTGAAACGGTTCTCACTTATGGCGAACCTGGGCCAAATCGTGGCGCCCGTGCTAGTGCTACCAAATGGTTTGCACAGGAAGTTGAAAAGCGTTCTGGTGGTGATTTAAAAATTGATATTATGTGGGGTGGTGCCTTATTTAAGGCGAATGCCGCGCGACAATCTATTGCTGCAGGCGTGGTCGATATGGGCACTATTATTCCCGATTACTTTCCCAAAGAGATGGTGTCTTTTTCTCTCACTAATTTACCTTTTGAAAACCTCGATCCTTGGGTTGGTTTAAAAGCTAATTTTGATCATATGCAATCCCCTGAAGTTACCAGTAATTTAGCCAAACAAAACTTATCCTTCATCACTTCATACATGCTGTCCAACGTTATCGTGCTATGTAAAGGGAGCGCTATTCGAACACTTGAAGATATTAAAGGTAAAAAAATTCGTGGTGTTGGTACCTTTGGTAAAATATTTGGCGATCTAGGAGCCAATTTAGTCAGCATGAGTATTTATAAGGCGTATCAGGGACTAGGTAACGGCTTACTCGATTGTAGCCTTGGTTACATGAGCGCCACAATTGCTTTGAAACAACATGAAGCGTCTGACAGCCTAACCAAGCTCAATTGGGGCACCTATACCGGTTTAGGCATATTTATAAACAAAGATGCACTAACAAAATTGAGCCCGTCTCAAAGAAATATAATAAATGAAGTTGGCGCTGACTTTATCAATTATCTTGGTGAAAATATAATGAAGGCTGACAAAAGAGCAGAAGAGTTACTGACACAAGGAGTTGATGGTCGTAAGTTAGAAATGATTACTTTGCCCTCTTCAGGTTCAGCTCAATTATACGCCGCGAGTCAATATCACATTAAGAAATGGGAAAAAGAAGCCATTGACAGTGGCCTATCTGGAAAAACCATGGTGGAAAACTACAAAGCTTCTCTTAAAAAATATAGCCAAGAACGGGAACTCAATGGCTACCCTTGGGCACGTTAACTTAAATACACCCGTTTAATTAATGAGGTGTTCTACTTTATAGGCATAAAAACAACCCAAATGTGGTTTGTTTTATCCAGTAGAAATGACCACAGCGTTAATCAAATTGGTATCACATAGAGTTTAATATTATGTTGAAAAAAATGGAACAAGGGGCATTGATTGTAGCTGGCCTTTGCATTATCACGCTCGGCCTAATGATCACGCTAACAGTTATTACACGTAACCTTTTTGGATGGGGAGTAACTGACGATGTTGTTATCGTTCGAGAGCTCATGGTAGGAGCCGTTTTTCTGCCGTTGGCTTATGTTACTGCAGATTACAGCCACATCACCATAGAGTTCTTATTTAAACGCTTGGGTAAGCATACCAAATTATGGATGCTTGCCATTGGATCTCTCATCAGCCTATTAATATTACTGCCACTTGCATTGGCTGCTTGGAAAGGATTTTTCCACTCAGCCATTAGTGGCGCTTATTTCTTTAGCCAATTAGATCTACCTGAATGGCCAGGACGATTTGCCTTTTTTGCTGGTGCAACACTATTTATTATACGTTTAATGGTAATTTTCGTTGCTGATTTTCGAGCAGCAATCTGTGGTAATACTGACTATCTCGCGCAGCGTTCAGACGCGGCATACGATACAATTGAAGAGGGTTAATCTGTGGATCCATTAATGCTTGGGCTCGTCGGCTTTGCCTGTACGTTGCTTTTACTTATTTTCCGTGTACCAATCGCCTTTAGCTTAGCTGGCGTGTCATCGGTATTTATATTTTTATTTTTTGCTTTGAGAAACGGTGGCTTTGACATTGACACAGCGGTTGCACCTGCTCTGACTATGATCTCATCCAATGCCTTCGACTTAGTCCATTCTTATGATCTAAGTATGATACCGCTATTCGTACTTTTAGGTCATATTGCTTACCATACAGGTATCACTACTGACATTTATCATGCGGCGCGAGTTTGGTTAAAGCGCTTACCTGGCGGGGTGGCAATGGCCTCTGTTTTTGGCTGTGGGGGATTCTCGGCTATTACAGGTTCGAGCATTGCTTGTGCTTCAGCTATGGGTAAAATCTGTGTGCCTGAGATGTTACGGATGGGCTATGATAAGCGTTTAGCTACATCTACTGTGGCCGTTGGTGGTACGCTTGGTTCGCTTATTCCACCCAGTGTGCTATTTATTGTTTATGGTATTTTTACCGAAATGTCAATTAGTCGCCTATTCTTGGCAGGTATTATCCCAGGTCTGATATCTTTGTTGGGATTTTTAGTGGTGATCTACATATGGGTGAAACGTAATCCCAGTGATGCACCGGCTGATACCACTTTGCATGTTAAAGGCGATCGCCGAAAAGCAGCGATAAGATGTTGGCCTGCTATGTTGCTTTTTACCATTATTATTGGTGGTATTTACGGTGGTATATTTACCGCTACAGAGGCAGCAGCGATCAGTGCGTTTACGGTAATCATTATTGGCGCTTTACAAAAACGACTTAATTGGCAACAGTTTATTCAATCAGTTAAGGAAACTTGTACGCAGACCACGACAATCTTTTTTATTGCGGCCGGAGCAAAAATTTTTGTTGGCTTTGTTGCATTAACAGGTATGGCACCAGCACTGGTTGGTTTGATCGAATCTGCCGACGTATCACTATGGCTATTACTGGTAATGATCGCTGGTGTATATTTCCTACTAGGTATGTTTCTTGACCCGCTAGGTATTATGGTACTTACCCTACCATTTTTAATCCCTATGGTAGAAGGTTATGGCTTAGACTTAATTTGGTTTGGTGTGGTTATAATAAAATTGCTTGAAATAAGCTTGATCACCCCGCCGGTCGGATTAAACGTCTTTGTTATCGCCAGTGTCACTAAACCTTCGGTAGCTGTATATGACATTTTTATGGGCGTTACACGTTTTCTGGTCATGGATATCTTAGTATTGATTGCGATTATCGCCTTCCCGATACTATCGCTGCTAATACCTAACCTTATGATGTAGCCTTTATTGTTCGCGGTTGGTTAACATATACCCTGCCGCGAACAACCATCACGCTTCAAGTCATACATAGTGTTCATTCTATATTCTCAAATCCACTTAACCTCGATAAAATAATAACCAAAGTTAGGCTTTATTTATCCAAGTTCGGTATAAGTATTTTATATACCACTATGCTTAGCGCCAAATCAATAACAAATAATCATATGCCAATTGCAAAAAAGGCCTTTGCAATAAACAAAGACCTTTTAACAATAAGTGAAATAATAAACTAAGAAAAAGTATTAAAATCGAATTAAGGTTGCTTCGATATTACGCACCATGCTTTTTAATTGTGGCGCGACTTCTCCGCTCAAAAACTCTTGCGACAACCTAAAAGCTGGGCCACCAGCATTGAATACATAAATTTGCCCTTGCGTGAGCTTCAGCGGTACCGCAATAGCATTGGTATCTCGCTCCCAATCGCCCCAAGAGTGGCAATAGCCAAATTCTTTATAGCTTTCCACTGCTTGATCAACGCCAGCTTTGACAGCCTCGAACTTATCACCCAGTTTTTCTTTGAAATGTCTCATAAAGAAGTCACGTTCTTCTTCTGACAAAGCCACTAAATAAGCTCGCCCTGCTGCCGTAGTTGCCATCGGGATTTTGTCGCCAATATCTTTTTTAAAGGTAACAATATCTTTTGGGGCACAATGATCAACATAAATCATGTCAAGTCGATCTCTGTCTGCCAAACCTATTGATGTACCTGTTTCAATGGAAAGTTCTTTCATTTGGGGGTTCGCCACTTGACGAATTGCTAGGTTTGACACAAATGCATAACCCAAAGCCAACACACCAGCGCCAAGCTGGTACTTTTCTAAACGCTTTGAATAAGTCAGGTAGCCCAAATTTGTTAAGGTATAGGTTAATCTTGATATACTCGATTTAGGCAGACCGGTACGCTGAGCTATCTCCTGATTGCCAAGAAATCCATCTCCCGGATTAAATGCCCGTAAAATATCTAAACCTCTAGCAAGCGCTTCGACAAATTTACGATCGACTTCCCCATTTGTATCTCTTGGCATACCCGTTGGTGTATTCATTTTGAACTACTCAATTGTTTTGATACTCGGCGAATTGACTTGTTTTAGATGTCAATACGTTTTTCAAATTATGGTAGTTATAATCTCATTATTTGCTCTAAAAATAAAGATTATAGATAGCTTTAAAGCTGACGTTTATAGGTTATTAGCCGCAATTTAGAGGAATATCATGAAAATATACGATAACAGGCTACTTGATCTTTTTAGTTACTGAATTATTTGTGCTATAAATTGGCCAAAAACGAAATTCTTGAACATTCCAAGTGTATTACAGCCACTTATTTTAAGTAGGAAATCACCTGATTTCAAAAATTTTATAACATTTTTCTTAGTTATTTATGCTGGAATATAACTAACTTACTATGATAATAATCTACTTATTTTTCTTGTAATGTTTCTTTTGAGATGGAAATGTAAAGTCATCGAGGACTATTTATGACTTTTATACTCCTAAGTATACTTGTCGATAATTTACACCAACAAAATAATCGCTGATATAATTCCATAATATTGTTACTCATCAACACGACTAACCATGATTGAAAATCAACGTTAACACCAAAATTAATTCTAAATTTTAGTGACAATATCGTATGATGAGCTCCAAGTAAAAACAGTTAAATCAGCAGCTATACAATTGAAATAAGTCATCCAATCGATTTTACAAGGCGCTTTCTAATTCAGGTAACGCTTCAAATAGATCGGCGACAAGACCGTAGTCAGCTACTTGGAAAATAGGCGCTTCTGGATCTTTATTTATCGCCACAATCACTTTCGAATCTTTCATACCCGCAAGATGTTGAATTGCGCCTGAAATACCTACGGCAATGTATAAGTCTGGCGCAACAATTTTACCTGTTTGACCAACTTGCATGTCATTAGGAACAAAGCCTGCATCTACCGCCGCGCGTGATGCACCAATGGCAGCACCTAATTTGTCAGCAATACCGTCTAATAACTTGAAGTTATCGCCATTTTGCATACCGCGACCACCTGAAATAACGATACTTGCTGCACCTAAGTCTGGGCGTTTTGAAACCGTTAACTCATCACTGACATGGCTTGAAATACCTGCATTTGTAACCTTATCTAGTATTATGATCTCTGCAGCGCCATCAGTGGCAACGGCATCAAACCCAGTTGAACGGACTGTGATTACTTTTTTATCATCTACACTTTGCACGGTTGCAATAGCATTACCGGCATAGATTGGACGCACAAAAGTATCTGCACTCACTACCGCCGTAATGTCTGAAATTTGAGCGACATCTAACAAAGCGGCAACGCGAGGCATAAAGTTTTTGCCGGTGGTTAATGCTGTAGCCAGTATCACGTCGTAGTTCACTGCTAATTCAGTCACTAATAAACTGATATTCTCTGCCAGTTGATGCTCGTACACGAGGTTATCTGCAACTAATACCTTAGTAACACCATTAACTTTAGCGGCTTGTTCAGCAACGCTTTGACAATTATAGCCAACAACTAAAATGGTAATGTCACCACCTATTTTCTGTGCCGCAGCAACTGTTTTTAAAGTATCAGCTTTTAACACGCTGTTGTCGTGTTCTGCATAGACTAAAATGCTCATGAAATCACCTTTGCTTCATTTCTTAACTTTGCAACTAACTCATCAATTGATTCAACAATAATACCCGCTTGTCGTTCTTTAGGTGGTGTCACTTTTAATAAGTTGGTACGTGGGGTTAAATCAATACCAAAATCAGCAGCTAATTTTACCACTAGTGGTTTACGTTTAGCTTTCATGATATTAGGTAGAGAGGCGTATCGGGGCTCATTTAAACGTAAGTCAGTAGTCACAATTGCGGGCAGATTTAGTGCTAGCGTTTGTAATCCAGCATCTACTTCTCTTGTTACATTAATTCTGTCGCCTTCAACCTTAACTTCAGAGGCGAAAGTACCTTGTGCTAAACCAGTTAATGCAGCAAGCATTTGGCCGGTTTGGTTGTTATCGCTATCAATTGATTGTTTACCTAAGATAACGAGCTGCGGTTGTTCTTCTTCGACAATTTTTTGAAGTAGCTTAGCAATATTTAACGCGTCGAGCGCTAACTCTGTTTCGATATGAATAGCACGATCAGCGCCTAGGGCAAGTGCAGTTCGAAGCTGTTCTTGGCAGCTTTTATTACCAATAGAAATAGCAATAACTTCAGTTGCTGTGCCTGCCTCTTTAAGGCGAACAGCTTCTTCTACGGCAATTTCACAAAAAGGGTTAATGGCCATTTTAACGTTAGCTAAATCAACGTTTGAGTTATCAGATTTAACACGTACTTTGACGTTATAATCGATGACACGTTTAATTGGGACTAATACTTTCATAAATTTACTTTACCTCAATGGATACTAGATAATATTTGCTTAGTTATATTTTAATTTATTCAAATTGACGGTTTAATTCTTTTTCTAACAAAGATAATGCCGCATTCGAAAGACTAATCTTGCTCTGCATTTCATGACTATATGAAACAATAATACTTTCACTTTTAGCCGCAATTTTTTGATGTGTTTCGCTATAGATGACTTGGCTTAAGGTGAACCTATCAGTACTTATTTTTTCAACTTTGGTGGCAATAATAAGATTATCAGGATATGTCACCGGAAACTTAAACTTGCAATCGATATAAGCAACAACAAAGCCCAGCTTATCACCGCCAAGGGCGGCTCTAATATGACTATCTGAGAAAAATTTCACTCTACCTTCTTCACAGTAACGAAAGTAATTGCTGTTATTAACATGTCCTAACATATCAATATCTCCCCATCTTACGGGATGCTTTAATTGATGAGAGTAGCAATGTAATTGATCTTTCATAATATTCTCCACTTCTAATGCAATATTTTACTGTATGACTGTACCTAAACCACTTCAAACTACTTGATTCATCTAAGTGTTAATTACTCTTTTCTATATCTAAAAACGCCCTGACCCGAAGCAATAATATTATCAAAAGAGTCGTAAACATCAGCAGCACCATAATAGATATTTCGACCGGAAGCTGTCACCCTGCCAATGGCATAAATTTTGTTTGATTGAGCTTGGCCTAAATAGTTTATATTTAACGATAAAGTTAATGCTTTTCTATAGTTAAGAGGATCATCACTATAGGCTCCAGTCAGCGCAGTTGCTGCATCTAATAAAGCTGAAATAAAGCCTCCATGTGGAATACCTGAACGATTTAAATGCTCAGGTTTAAGCTCAGCACTCATTTTAATATGATTTTCTCGCCATTCCTCAATCACAAAACCTAAATGATCATTAAATGGCGGCATTTCTTTATTTGCCCAAGGTTTCATTTTAATCCTTTATTTTCTGTTTCTTGCCACTTGAGATTCTTCACTTTGAAGTAACTGTGCAAAAATCGCTAACTCCTTTTTAATAATATCGGTCAGTATTGTCTGCTGAGGAGCCTTAAGCATTTTTTTAGTCGTACGTAAGGCATTTTGAGGTTTCAACGCTAATGCTTTCGCTTTGCTTAAAGCAAAATCAAATACTTCAGATTTGTCTATTTGTTGATTTACTATACCTAAATCAATTGCCGTCTGGGTATTAAAAGCATCACCCAACATTAATATTTCAGCCGCTTTACGATGACCTGCTAATTGAGGAATAAGCAAGCTTGATCCTCCTTCGGGGCATACACCTAAATCGACGAAAGGCATTTTAAAATAAGTTTCTGAGGCATAAACCAAATCAAAATGAAGCAACATAGTTACGCCTATTCCAACGGCAACACCCGATACGGCTCCAACGATTGGTTTTGGGTAATTATGCAGCTCATATAATAAAATTGATGCGGGCGAAGCTTTATTAACATCTCGATTATTGAAATCGTTTAAATCATTCCCTGCTGAAAACGCATCGTCTGTACCATGTATAAGTACGACATTAATACTGTCATCTGAAGCACTATCTTTAAGTGCTGTAGCCATAGCCGAATACATTAGGTGTGTTAAAGCATTTTTTTTCTCTGGGCGATTAATACCTATATGTAGAACACCACTATCCTGATGAATTAATATATTTTCTTGAATTTTCATCATTGCCTCTATTTAATGTTCAGTCGATTTAAGCGCGATAACGCCTGTATATATTCTGTTTTGAAACGTTCAACGATTTTGGACACAGTAGTAATCTCGGTAATACTGCCCAAACCCTGGCCTGCCCCCCAAATATCTTTCCAAGCTTTAGTTTTACTGCCTCCAGAGGAACCAAATTTCATGGTGCTTTTATCGCCTTCGTCCAAGTTATCGGGATCTAAACCCGCATTAGAAATACTTGGCTTAAGGTAATTGCCATGTACGCCAGTAAATAGAGAGCTATAAACAATATCTTTAGCGCTATAATCAACTAACATGTTTTTATATTCTGGATCAGCATTCGCTTCTTCGGTGGCAATAAAGCACGTACCTATATAGGCAAAGTCAGCACCTAAAGCTTGTGCTGATAGTATTGACGCGCCATTAGCAATCGAGCCAGACAACGCAATAGGACCATCAAAAAATTGCTTAATTTCACTCACTAAAGCAAAAGGACTTAAGGTTCCAGCATGACCACCTGCGCCAGCGCACACCAAAACTAAACCATCTACACCTGCTTCTATGGCTTTTTCGGCATGACGAACATTGATAATATCGTGAAAAATAATGCCGCCATAGGCATGAATACGTTCAACTAACTTAGGATCTAACGCGCGTAAACTGGTAATAATGATCGGTACTTTAAATTCAATACAAGTATTTACATCATCCTCTAATCGGTCATTACTCTTGTGAACAATTAAATTAACCGCGTATGGGGCAACAATGGCATCAGGGTTAGCTATTTGGTACTCATCTAATTCAGTTTTAATGGTGCTTAGCCATTCACCCAGTAAAGATTGTGGACGCGCATTAAGTGCAGGAAAAGAGCCAACAATTCCGGTTTTACACTCAGCGATAACTAATTCTGGCCCCGAGACGATGAACATTGGAGCACTGATGACAGGCAAAGATAATTTATTTTGTAATGTTTGTGGAATTGACATATTTTCCCCTTAGAGCATATTTGCTTTGATAAAAAATTAGCTATGCCGAAAATTGGTATAACTAATTTTTCACACTTTTCGCTATTGGCTATTCGCCCACTGAGTTAAGGTTTTACCTTCCGCAACAAGTTGCTTTAATAATGCTGCTGGTTGCCAAAAATCTTCACCGTAAGTAACGCCGAATTCACATATGGTTTGATAGATTTTTTCTAAACCTATGGTCTCAGCATAAAACATTGGACCACCTCGGTAGGCTGGAAATCCATAACCAAAGGCGTAAACCACATCAATATCACTCGGACGTTGTGCAATACCCTCTTCAAGTATTTTGAAACCTTCGTTGATCAAAGCAAAAGTTAAACGTTGTAAAATAGTCACATCATTTATTGTTTTGCGCTCAACCCCTCTTTGTTTAGCTTGTGCTTCAATAACTTCAAGTACTATAGGATCAGACATACGCTGTCTAGTGTCAGGATCATATTGGTAATAGCCTGCACCAGTTTTTTGACCTAAGCGGCCCATGTCATATAAAGCATCCGCAATGCAGTAGGTTCTAACATCACCTTTTTCTTCATCAGTTAAGCCCTCACGCGCTTTATAGCCAATATCTATTCCGGCTAAATCGCCAACAGCAAGCGGCCCCATTGCCATACCAAAGTTTTGCATTACGGTATCTATACCTTGAGGTGTTGAGCCTTCAAGTAAACATAATTGGGCTTCTCGCGCATATTGTCGCAACATACGGTTACCAATAAAGCCATAGCAAACGCGAGACAATGCAGGCACTTTTTTAATGGTTTTAGCAATAGCCATCGATGTTGCAAGCACTTGATCAGACGTTTTATCACCGCGAACAATTTCAAGTAATTTCATGACATTAGCAGGACTAAAAAAATGCAGACCAATAACATCTTGTGGTCTTGAAGTAGACTCTGCAATTAAATTTACGTCTTGATAAGAGGTGTTACTGGCTAAAATAGCTCCGGGTTTACATACTTTATCGAGCTTGGCGAATACTTGTTTTTTGATGTCTAGATTTTCAAAAACAGCTTCAATTACCAAATCCATATCAGCTAAATCGTTATAATCTGTGGTGCCTGTGATCAGCTGTTGGCGTTGTGCGGCAAGCTCAGTAGTCAATTTACCTTTTTTAACGGTTATCGCGTAATTTTTAGCGATAATATCTTTACCACGCTGCAATGCTACATCGTTAATTTCCAGCAGTGTCACAGGGATACCCGCATTAACAAAATTCATTGCAATACCTCCTCCCATGGTACCGCCACCAATAATACCTACGCGTTTAATATCTTTTAACTGAGTCTCTTTTGGTAAATCTTTAATTTTTGAGGACATTCTTTCGGCAAAAAACATATGGCGTAATGCTGCAGACTGTGACGATTGCATGCACTCTATAAATAAACGTCTTTCAACTTTAAGACCTTCATCAAAAGGTTTATTCATTGCCGCTTCAATACATTCAACAATACGTTGAGGTGCTTCTTGTTTGCGAAAACGTTTACTTAATTGGGTTCTATAATCATCGAAGAACTCTGCTGACGCACTAGTTTTATCAACATCTATGTCTCTTACTCTTTTAAGTACAGCGCCTTGTTCAACAACGTCTTTGGCAAACATAATTGCTGAGGTCAATAAATCGCCTTCAACCACTTTATCAATTAAACCGATACTAAGTGCTTTATCTGCAGAAATTGGCGTACCCGTAGTAATTAAGTCCAATGCGGCTTTAACACCGACTAACCTAGGTGCTCTTTGTGTTCCACCTGCACCGGGTAATAAGCCTAATTTAACTTCAGGTAGCCCAACATTAGCGCTAGCTAATGCACAACGATAGTGACAAGCCAAAGCGGTTTCTAATCCGCCACCGAGTGCGGTGCCATGAATGGCGGCAATAATAGGCTTTGTTGATGCTTCAACTTCGTTAAGCAACTCAGGTAAAGAAGGAAGCATGGGTGGTTTTCCGAACTCTGAAATGTCTGCCCCCGCAATAAAAGTACGTCCTTCACAAATCAAAACTATTGCTAAAGAGGCATCTTTTTGTGCTTGTGCTAATGCCTCTTGAATTCCTAATCGTAATGCATGAGAAAGCGCGTTAACCGGAGGGTTATTCAAACGAATAACACCGATATCACCTTCTAATTGATAACTAACAACTGACATAAACTAATTCCTTACTTTTAGAAAGTTAAACACGCTCAATAACGACTGCGATACCTTGACCAATACCAATACACATGGTCGCTAATGCGTATCGACCACCGGTTTTTTCTAATTGACGTAATGCCGTTAGCATAATGCGCGTACCACTAGCACCTAAAGGATGTCCGATCGCAATCGCACCACCATTTTGGTTAATACGAGGATCATCAAAAGCGATACCTAGTTGTTTCATACACCCGAGTGCTTGTACTGCAAAGGCTTCATTGAATTCTAAAACATCCATATCAGCTAAGGTTAATCCCGCTCTTGCTAAGGCTTTTTGTGAAGCTGGAACAGGACCTAAACCCATAACACGTGGTGGTACGCCGGCAATCGCACCCGCTATAATTCTACCGCGAGGTTTAATACCTGCTTTTTCGCCGACTTCTTTACTACCAATAATCATGGCAGAAGCACCGTCGTTAATACCTGAAGCATTACCCGCGGTGACTACGCCATCAAATAATGGTCTTAATTTACCCAGAGCCTCTGCCGTTGAAGATGGACGTGGATGCTCATCAGCAACAACGGAAATTGGTGGCAACTTTCGGCCTTGTGATACTTCAATGGGAATGATTTCATCGTTAAAAAAACCAGCTACTTTTGCCGCTTCATACTTCGCTTGCGAGCCGGCTGCGAATATATCGCAATCTTCTCTACTGATATTTAAATCACTGGCAATGTTGTCAGCCGTTTCAGGCATTGAATGCCCGCCATAGGCTTTAATAATCTCTGGGTTGGTAAAACGAGCCCCCATGGTGGTATCAAAGATTTCTTGCTGGCGAGAAAAGGCTGAAGTTGCTTTAGCTAAAACGAAAGGTGCGCGACTCATAGATTCTACGCCACAAGCAACAAATAACTCGCCTTCATTGGCTTTTACACATCGAGCAGCATCTAACGCCGCCGCTAAACTTGAACCACAAAGACGGTTAACCGTTAACCCGCCTGTCTCAATAGGTAAACCTGCTAATAATCCTGCAAAGCGAGCCACGTTACGGCTATCTTCACCTGCCTGATTAGTACTACCGGCAATTACATCTTCATAAAGACTTAAATTAAAGTCGTTGCGTTGCACTAAATTTTTTATAAGGTGAGCAAGCATATCATCCGGACGAACAGATGATAAAATGCCTCCATGGCGACCAAATGCGGTTCTTGCTGCATCGTATATAAACGCGTCTTTCATAATTTTTCCTTATAAATTTTTATAATTAACAACGACAGGAAAAGCGATCAATAATTTAGCTGCTTTGTGTTTGTCATCGGTATTTGATAATTCAATGTGAACAACCTGACCTTTCTCTGGGTCAAATTCTGATTTAACCTGCGCAGTAATATCATTTTTTTTCAGTATTGCATCAACGCTAAACTCTGTAGCTTTATTGCGTAATATTGGTTTGAAAACTTTACCAACAGCCGTTAACGGCAAGCTATCGAGTATTTCAATACGTTTAGGTATTGCCGCTCTTTCGCTTATATGCTCTTGGCAGTAGGCCAGTAAGTCCGCTGAAGTAGTTTGTTGTTGATTTTTTAACACCACATAAGCAACAGGTATTTCCCCTGAATGTGCGTCAGGCTGACCAATAGCAACTGATTGGATTACATCTTTATGAGCCAACAACGCATCTTCAATAATCTGCGGATCAATATTATGCCCACCACGAATAATCAAATCTTTTGCGCGACCTGTGAGCTGAATATGCCCTAATGCATTAATAACGCCTAAATCACCAGTATTAAACCAATCATCCTCAACCCAAGCGCCATCATTATCACTTACGTTCAAATAGCCTTGAAAAACATTAGGTCCTTTCACCAAAATAATGCCAGGTTCATTAGTTTCACAAATACGACTAATTTTGTTATCAATTAATTCAACAGCAATCACACGGCTGTAAGGTATAGCGTTTCCGACAGCAACCCCTTCAACATCGTAACCAGGAAGGGTCCTAGCAACCACACAAGAAGACTCTGTCATGCCATAACCATTGGTAACACTGCAATTAAATCGTTGCTGAAAAGATAATTTTAATTCAAGTGGCAAAGGTGCTGAACCGCAGGCTGCATGTTCAAAACATTTCAAGTCAATTTTTTCATCCGGCTGCTGAAGTAGCACCGAAATTATAGTGGGTACAGTAGGAAACCAACATACTTGATACTTATTAACAAAATACCACCAGTTTTTTACTGTATTAGGGTTTCTAAAACCTTCGGGTGTCATAATCACCACCGTGCGACCAACGAAGAACATAGCTAAGCTAGCGGCAATTACCCCAAAAACATGGAATAGTGGCAATGCATTCAAAACCGCGGATTTACCATGATAAGCATTAAATCCTGCATAAACTTGCACAACAAAACTAATGTTGTCATGAGATAGTTTTGCTATTTTCGGACGTCCTGTTGTTCCTCCAGTATGGAAGTACATCGCAATATCTTCACCTTTAGGTTGAAGTGTTTCTGCTAATCTTTCATTTGATTGAGTAGATATAGCATGATTAAAATCACTGACGGTGATATTTTTATGATTGATCTCGCCATAACTATTATCGACGACTAGGACATGTTCAAGTGACGGGACGCGTGCAATAATTTCATGCACTTTTTTACCTAATTCAGTTTCAGCATCAAGAGAAACTGTCACTAACACTTTAGTTTTCACCTCATTTAATATTTCAATAATGTGATCAACTTGCAGAAGGTAATTAATAGGATTAGCAATTGCCACGGCTTGAGAAGCCCATATACTTAGGTGAGTTTCTGTCAAATTGGGGAGTAAAATAGAAACAACATCAGTACGACCAACACCCAATTTTTTAAATAGGTTTGCTGTTTGATTAAGTTTATTAGATAAAGTGGTAAACGTTATTTCTTTCGCAACTTCATCTCGAGTTGCAGTAACATGCTCAGCTATTGCAATATCAGCTGGATATTCATCTGCTGCATGGCAAAAAACATCGTAAGTTGTTTTACAATGATATCGGTCTTGGTAACTTATTTTTTCTAAATCAGCAAGTAACTCTAATTCTGTTAGTTTGGACATTTAAGCGCTCACTCTAATACAAATTTTATATTTCATTATTACTACAAGACTAATTAAGCAGTAAAACAGCTTACGCATTCTGCAATGCGGAACTGTATTTTGCAAGATTTTTTTAAAAGCTATTTAATGTACTTTATGAAGTCATTAAATAATAACAATTCAATTTAAGAAATAAATAACAGATTAGTGTGAAAAACTTGATTAAACTCATCACATTGATAAAAAATGATAAAATCAATCCTGCAAAATACAATTCCGCAAAGCGGTATCCTGTGGTATCATTTACTTAATACATAAATTCACTGAATTAATACTGAATTAAGTAAAACATGAATGAATAAAATTAAATATCCCCTAACAGCCCCGGCGTTACTTGAACAGAAACTGTCATTTAGGAAATAAGATGACAAGACCTAAAAACGAAAGTTTTTTAATACTGCTTTTAACATCAACTATTCATGTAAAAGAAAACTACTGATGAGTAATGCTAGTGACATGAAACACGATAAGAGCTTAAGTCTCCCCTCTGTTTGGCTATCGCCTTTATGCCTAGTGATTATTTTTTTCACGACCTTGATAACAGAATGGACTGGATACCAACCAACAGCACTTTTGGCTGTATTCATGCTAATAATATTTATTATTATTGAGTGGAAATCTCTAGACTTATCAACAAAAATCATCACATCAGTTGCTATTGGCTTAACAATATCATTGTTATTGTTGTCTCAAATATCATTAGACCAGCTAGGCATGTTAAGTCGCAGCGTAGTTTTTTTTGCATTTTTTTTAATTGCCCTTGGGTTATTAAAAGAAGCAGCCTTAAGCTCAAATTCAGTTAACCTCACCGGCCATGTACTTTTACAGCAACACCCTGTCAGACGTTATGCGCTGCTCAGCTTTGCTAGCCATATTTTGGGCATATTAATGAGTGTTGGCGCTATTAATTTATTAGGTACCATGATCCAGAGAAGTTTACTTGAAAATAAAGATACCGTTGACACACGAATCAGCAGTACAAGACAGCGGCGCATGATGTTAGCTGTCCTGCGAGGTTTTTGTAGTATACCTTTGTGGGCTCCTACCTCAATCACCATTACGCTATTAGTAACCACTATCCCTAATTTACAGTGGATAGATATTATCCCCTATGGCTTATACCTCACATTAGCGCTACTTTTATTTGGCATTTGGCTCGACCATGTTCAGGCGCCCAAACACCTTAGACATCTTGTGCCAAAAATTTCCAACAATTTTTCAGACTTGAAGGTGAGTTACCCCATTATTATGGTTGTCATCACGTTAGCATTAATATCAGGGTTACTAATACTTACTACTCCATTACGACCGATTTCTGCGGTGTTAGTCAGTGCGCCGATAGTTAGCATAGTTTGGATATATTCGCAGTATCGTCGATCATTTAATAAACTCAGCGCAGTAAAGTTAACGGTTAAACGTTTTGGAACCGACATATTTTTTAGATTACCGTTACAACGTTCAGAAATTGTTTTTTTTGCAGGGTCAGTTCTCATTGGCCGTTTGTTATTGGCGGTGTTAGATCTTGACTGGTTTGCACAACAATTAGCTCATTTGAATATATCTGCTGCGCAGATATTAATTGCATCTTCATGGCTAATATATATAGCCGCACTTTTATTTGTCAGTCCGATGATTTCCGTCACATTAATGGCTGGAGCCTTGTCTCAATTGCCGAATGTCGAACATATGCCAGTTACCATAGCGCTTGTAATGATGATGACTTGGGCTGTAGTTGCCGGTAGTTCTCCGTCTACTACTTCTGTTCGTATTAGCGCTAGAATAACCGAAATTTCTCCCTTTCAAATGGGAGTAAAGTGGAATGGTTTATACAGCATAATAGTACTATTGGCTTTAGACATTTTTCTTATTATATTTGTGTAATTAGCAAGGGTGTTAAAACCATTATTCAGCAGTTTACTTGCAATTCATGAGCAGAGTTAAATATTGATAACTTATATTAACTATTTGAAATTAAATGAATTTATATTTAGTTAATCTAACAAGGTTACTGAGTTCTCTGTATACAAGAGTTTGACATATGCAAAGAAAGCTTAGCCTATTCGCTCCTATAAAGAGTGTATAAGAAATCGATTCAATAGCTTTTGATATCATTGTAGATAATATTATGATCTTAGCAGCTAAATTTTTCGTACTTTTAACCATCGATGTAATAATAACGCTAAGGAACACCAATGAAACATAACCTCATCACCTCAAGTATTACTACTTTATTTATAATGGCAAGTGCTGCTGCAACTTCAAATGCATTAGCAACTGAAAAAGAAATTCAAGCAAATGATTTAGTTGAAATGTTCGAAAAGCTCGGTGGAAAACATCCTGGTTATAGAAAGGCACATGCTAATGGTTTATGTGCATCAGGCACTTTTTTGCCAGCGCCTAATAAGCACTTCACAGGAGCAGCCTTATTATCGAGTGGTGAGTTACCAGTATCACTGCGTTTTTCCGTCGGTGGTGCTAATCCAAATAGTGATGAAAAAGCCCCTGGCACTCGTGGTGTGGGCATGCAAATAAAGTTGCCTAACGGCGCTTTACATACTTTCACAGGTAATAACTTCCCTGTATTTGCTGGCAAAAACCCTGAAGTTTTTTATGGTTTTTTGTCTACTTTACTTCCTGACGAAAATGGTAAAGCTGACCCAGAAAAAACAATCGCATTTATCGAAAATAATCCAAGCGTTCAAGCTAACGTTTTATGGAATAAAACGGCTAAAACACCAGCGTCATTTGCCAATACTGAGTTTTTTGGTCTTCACACATTTTACTTTGAACAATCGAATGGACAAAAAACTAAATTTCGCTGGAATATTGAACCAAGCTTAGGTGTAAAGACACTGGAAAAAGCAGAGGTTGCTAATATGCCATCTGAGTTTTTAGCAGATACTTTCGCGCAGCAACTTAAAGATAGCAAGGTTAGTTTTACCATTATGGCGAGCTTAGGTGAGGCAGAAGATAGTGATATTGACCCATCAAAACAGTGGCCAAGTGAACGTGCTAAAGTAGCGCTTGGAACAGTTACGGTTAATACTAGTGGCGGTGATGCATGCAAAAATACTAACTTTGACCCTAACATATTGTCGGCAGGGTTTACCCCAAGCGCAGATCCAATATTAAGAATGCGTTCACCTGCTTACGCTATCTCTTTTGGCAAAAGATTAAGTAATCAATAACTAACCATTTAATAATATCTAGTCAAAAGCTAAAACGTTAGCTTAATTAATAATAGTACAAATAAAGGAGTTTCTAGCAACTAGAGACTCCTTTATTTTTTAACGATACATTCTATAAAAGGTTACTAAAATTAAATCAATATTGGTGCTTAGCAAGACTTAAAGCTTAATAACTGCCATTTTATCTTGCGACATATCATGCATGGTATAAGCGATACCTCCGGTGTTATAACCCGAGTGTTTGCGCCCAGCAAAAGGCATCCAATCAACGCGAAATGCAGTGTGGTCATTAACCATAACCGCAGTAGCATCTAATTCATTTATTGCCTTCATGGCTATATCTAGATTTTTAGTAAATACCGACGCTTGAAATGCAAATTCTAAAGCGTTAGCTTGAGCAATCGCTTGATTAATATCGTCATAGCCATACACACAAACAACAGGTCCAAAAATTTCCATAGTAGAAACTTTTGCATCTACTGGCGGCTCAAGCAGTACGGTTGGTGCATAAGTTGTTTCGCCTAATCGCTTACCTCCGGTTAGCAATGTTGCGCCTGCTGACACGGCTTCATCAACCCAAGCTTCAATACGATCAACTTCTGCAGGTCGAATAAGGGGTCCACACTCAGTTGATTCATCAATAGCATTACCGACAATAAGTTTTGCTGCACCATCTGCTAACTTTTGGGCGATTGCTTTAGCTTTGGCTTTAGGCGCAAAAATACGTTGTACAGAAACACAAACTTGACCTGAATGATAAAAACCGCCTTTGAGCAAGCTCGGGATCATCGCGTCTATATCGGCACTCTCTTCAATAATTACCGGAGCAACTCCACCATGTTCTAATGCGCAACGTGTGCCTGGTGCTAATTTAGAGCGCAACATCCAACCTACTTTAGCTGAACCAATAAAACTTAAAAAAGCGACACGAGGATCTGTGATCATTCTTTCAGACGTTGCCGTTTCACACATAACAAAACGGCACCACTGTGGTGGTAATCCCGCTTGATGCAAAATATCAACAAATGCCTTACAAGATAATGGCGTGTCTCCGGCAGGTTTAACAAGCACAGGACAACCCGCAGCAATGGCTGGAGCCACCTGATGTACAATTAAGTTTAACGGATGATTAAACGCTGAAACAGCAACAACAACGCCGATAGGCTCCTTACTGGTATAGGCAATTCTTCCAGCACCCGCTTGGGTTAAATCCATGGGGATTTGGCTCCCCTTTAAGTTGGCTATTTCTTTAGCACACAACTCCACACCATCAATTGCTCTCGTGACTTCTACTCGAGCATCAACCAGCGGTTTACCGCCTTCGCTTGCAATTAAAAGTGCTAATTCATCTGCTCTTTCAGAAATTAACACGGCTACTTTCTTGAGGATATTTATTCGCTCAAATGCTGGTAGCCATTGCTGACGGTCTTTAAAGAGTTGCTCAGAAGTCGTTAAATAATTATCTATCTTTGCCCACTCTAACATCGGCACAGAGCCTAGATAAGTTTGATCATATGGATTAAAAACATCAAGCTTCTCAGCTATCTTACTTTTGTCTAAATCGACCATAATATCCTCTTTAATAGGTTAAAGTTAGTTTGAAAATAAGCAATATTAAAATAACACTTTTAAATCAAACAAACTTTCGCTGCCAACTCATCAATTAATACTTTTTTATTTTCAGAATAATCAACGGGCAATTCAACAAGATGAACCCCTCCCGCTGAAAATGCTTTTTCATAAGTTGCAATAATATCTTCAGCAGATGTAACTCTATGCCCTGTCGCGCCATAACTTTCTGCGTATTTAACAAAATCAGGATTGTTAAACTCTAAGCCCCAATCATCAAAACCAACACTGGCTTGCTTCCAACGGATCATCCCATAAGAGTTGTCGTTTAACACCGTTATCACTAGGTTCAAACCTAAACGAATTGCTGTTTCTATCTCTTGTGAGTTCATCATAAAACCGCCATCACCACATATTGCCATTACGCGTCGATCAGGATGTAACATCGCAACCATCATAGCCGATGGCAGGCCTGCTCCCATGGTAGCAAGCGCATTATCAAGTAATACTGTATTGGGTTGATAAGCTTTATAGTTTCGTGCAAACCAAAGTTTATACATGCCGTTATCAAGGGCTATAATGTCTTTTTCGCCCATAACCTTTCGAATATCTGCAACGAAGCGTTGTGGAATAATAGGAAAGCGAGCGTCATCAGCACTTTCTTCAATATGTTCATCAATCGCGAGTTTTATTTTATCAAAGTAGCTTCTATCGAACTTAACCTCTCCCGCTAATTTATCTTTTAATGCGTTCACTGAGGTCACTAAATCGCCAACAATTTCTGATTGTGGAAAATAAACTTGGTCAACTTGCGCTGATTTATAATTGACATGAATAACTTTCTTACCTCCTGATTCCATAAAAAAAGGCGGTTTTTCAATAACATCATGACCAATATTAATAATGACATCGGCACGTACAATAGCACAATGTAGGTAGTCACCCGATGATAAAGCTGCAGTACCTAAAAATAGACTTGAGCGTTCATCAACAACGCCTTTACCCATTTGCGTAACAAAAAACGGAATACGGGTAGCATCAATAAAATCAGACAGTGCCGTTCGAACGTTTTTACGGTTTGCGCCAGCGCCAATCAAGATTAACGGCATTTTAGCTGTTTTTATCAGTGCCACCGCTTCGTCAATAGCAACATCGTTAGGACTAGCATAATGGCGCTTATGAGGCATTATGATGTCTGCATTACAGTCTTCTTCTGCAATGTCTTCAGGTAGTTCTAAAAGCACGGCGCCGGGACGTTCTTCTTCACTAAGGCGAAAAGCTTCACGCACTAATGAAGGAATAGTATTACCGTGAACAATTTGTTTAGACATTTTGCAGATAGGATCAAACAAGCCAACCACATCAATAATTTGAAACTGTCCTTGCTTCGAGGTTTTAATTGGTTTTTGGCCCGTGATCATAATTAAGGGCATGCCACCTAAATGAGCATAAGCTGCAGGTGTTGCTAAGTTAGTTGCTCCTGGCCCAAGTGTTGCCATGCAAACACCGGCTTTACCGGTAAGGCGCCCATAAGTTGCAGCCATAAACCCAGCACCTTGCTCATGGCGAGTTAATACGAGCTTAATTGATGACTTACGTAAAGACTCCACCATATCCAGATTTTCTTCTCCTGGTACAGCAAAAATATGATCTACACCTTCCGCTTCTAATGCTTGTACAAATAAATCAGATGCTTTTACCTTGTTTTTCTCAGTCATAATTTGTCCTTTATCAGTCCTGCAAAAATGTTTTTAAGATAATATCTACTCAGCTACCCTAACATTGAATCACCTTAAAATAACTTATAGTTGGACCAATCCATTTATCAATCGATTAATTTACTATATTTGATAAGTGGAACATGCCTCTGTTGGCTACGAATATTGAATGGCAAACATCCAATGTTTCTAACAAGACGTTCGAGCCAACAGAGCTACTCGCTTCAAAACGCATACTCAGGGATCGCCCACCAAGACTATCTATAAGACCTGCGAGAAACGAGATTTAAGCACATTCCATCTATAACTTTACTCGCTGGAGCATCAAAATGAAAGCATATGACGTCGATGATTTCGCTGCCCTTATTGGGATCGATTGGGCTGACAAAAAACATGATATTTGTGAACACCCAAAAAACACTGAACAATATCACTACACCGTTATAAAGCATAAACCCGAAGCCCTTCACAAATGGGCAATGGAACTTAAGCTGCGTTACCCCGATCAGAAAATTGCTATTGTGTGTGAACTTAAAAAAGGTCCCTTAATTTATGCGCTCGCTAAATATGACCATCTTGTCTTATTTACGGTGAATCCATCTGCGGTGGCAAATTACCGTAAAGCATTCACGCCTAGCGGTGCAAAAAATGACCCAACCGATGCATTCATACAGACGGAAATTATTAAGCTTCACATGGATAAACTATCAGTGATAGAGCCTGAGTCATCATCAATGAGGGCACTAGCTCAACTGGTGGAATATCGCCGTAATTTAGTACAAGATAGCGTCGATTTATCCAACAAAATCACCGTTACTTTAAAAAACTATTATCCTCAAGCACTTGAATGGTTTAAAGAAAAAGATACTTTCATTTTCTGTGACTTCATCAGTAAATGGCCATCACTTACTGCCGTTAAAAGAGCGAGAAAACAAACCTTAGTAGACTTCTTTAATCGCCATAACTCACATTATGAAACAGTCAATAATGCCCGGTTACTCAGTATTAAAAGTGCCTTACCCTTAACCGAAGACGAAGGTGTGATAGGACCTAATCAACTATTAATTGAAGTACTCATCATGCAGTTTAAAGTACTACTTAAGGGAATTGAGCAATTAGATAAAACAATAAAACAGATGTATAAAAAGCAAAACGATAAAGCTATTTTTGATAGTTTACCTGGTGCAGGACCACAACTAGCACCGCGTTTATTAGTGGCTTTTGGACACAATAGAGAACGTTATACGGATGCTTCACAAATGCAAAAGTATGCGGGCATTGCACCGGTTATTGAAAGTAGTGGCAAAAAGACATGGACACATTGGCGATATAGTTGCCCTACATTTTTAAGGCAAACCTTTGTTGAATGGGCTGGCTTTTCGATACGCTATTCGTTTTGGGCAAAGGCTTATTATGAGCAACAAAAAAGCAAAGGAAAACCACATAACAGCATAATAAGGTCGTTAGCTTTTAAGTGGATAAGAATAGTATTTAGGTGCTGGAAAACCAATACACCTTATGATGAGTCTAAGTATTTAGAAGCATTGAAACGAAGAGGTTCGCCGCTATTAAAATTTGCAATAAATAGCTAAATTTTACTAGTTGTCCACCTCAGGGCGTGTTGTTATACGGTTATTTACCACCAGCAATATCGACGAACGTACCTGTGATAAATGATGCTTCATTTGATAGAAGAAACGCAATAGAAGCAGCAACCTCTTTAGGTGTACCACCACGTTGTAAAGGTATTAATGGTTTAACGCGTTCAACTCTATTAGGTTCACCACCATCTCCATGCATATCAGTATATATAAAACCGGGTCGAACACAGTTTACCCGAATATTTTGATTAGCAACTTCAAGAGACAAACCAATTGTTAATGTGTCAATTGCTCCTTTTGATGAAGCATAATCCACATACTCTCCAGCAGAGCCTAATCTTGATGCAGCCGAAGATACATTAACAATTGAACCACCATTTTTCATTCTGTTGATTGCTTCACGACAACACAAAAAATAACTGGTGACATTTGTCGTGAGAACTTTATTAATTCTTTCTGCTGTCATCTCTGACACACGCATTTGCGGTAACAATATACCTGCGTTATTTACTAAATGGGTAATTTGACCTAATGATTTATCTATGGTGTCAAATAGACGAATTACATCATCTTCTTTTGATACGTCCGCTTGTACGGCGATAGCCGTACCACCGTCTTTTTCTATGCACGACACAACCTTGGTTGCTTCAGCTTTATTCGAAATATAATTAACGCATACAACATAATTCTGTTTTGCTAGATATTTAGATGTTGCAGCACCGATCCCTCGACTACCGCCCGTAACTAAAACTATCGGCTTCATCAATACTCCGTTTACCGTATAACGCCTTGCTAAGCGGCGCGAAATAGTTGGCTAAAATGTGCGAGGCACGAGCGCTAGCCAACTGTTTAGCGTCCGTTTGAGCAACTTGTTAGGCATTAATTTCTCGTATGCCAGAACCATTATACAAATCGAAATCAATACTTACACCTAAAGCAGCGCAAGATTTAATTAAATCAGCGTCCATATGAAAACCTGGATTAGAGTCATGGTAATAACCAACACAGTTAATCCCTACCTCATATTTATTCTGTAATTGTATAATTACATCCTTTCTTTGAAGCATGACTTCTATCAAATTTGAAATATGTGCATCCTGAGATGCCTCTGTTCTTGGTAAAGAACTAGCAAATTGCCAAAAGCTGTGTTTAATTTTAGCTTTACCATTAGCGTTAATTAAATCACCCTTACGAAAAGTTCGTTGAGGTTTCAGGTCAAGAACAATACTTATCTCTTCAGGGTCACATTCAAAATCACTCACCCAGAAATATGCGTAAGTATCGAATTCTTGCTCCATAATATCCTTAATGCCTAACGCCCATTTAAGGGGCTGATAATTGTTTGCTAAAATGTGTAGCGAAGCGAAACCGAGCAAACTGTTAGCAGTCCCGCTTGAAATGCTTGTTATATATATTATCCACTTTACCAGTCAAATAAATCAAATATCACAGCCAAAAGAGTATTATTACGCGCATGTTTTATACCTTTTTTTACATCTGACTTTTCGACGTTACCAGTTTTTAAATGTTCAGGTAAACCCCTTTCTCTTTGTTCTACGCTAGTCTTAACATCAGATAAAACCATGTGGTTTGTGCTTGAGCATCCAGATATTAATAATAAAATGAAAAACAATGTAGATAATTTCATACACCCTCCTTGAAATATAACGCCCAAATAACGGGCTAAAATTGTTGGCCGATAATAGCGAGGCACGAGCAGCGGCCAACTGTTTTAGTCCTGTTGATTTACTTGTTATATACGTTTTACAAATCCCATAACCAGCCAACTTGTAACATTAATTGAGGATTGGAATACGTACCTGAGCCAAATGTTAATCCTGGTTCAAAAAAGAAACCTCCTTTTTTGAACGTTGTCGATACCCCTACGTAGGTCCATCGATGATTATCAAATCTGTTTTTTTCTATAACAGAGTAACCTGTGATTACTTGAGCAGAACGAAAGATAGAATCATTGTTTTTATAAAAATTATAACCAACCTCTACACCACTTACTTTATCTCCCCAGTAACCACCCGATATCTGTAGTGGTATACCAAGCTTTTCACTTTTATAAACGAAGTTTAAAGCGGCAGGGCTACCTAGAGATAAACCAAAAGAATCTAATTCTTCTGCTGAGCTTGATACAGAAGTCAAAGTGATAACTGTGAAAGCAGTTGTTTTTAAAAATTTGAGTGACATCGTATTTCCTTATTTGATTGATTAGTATATAACAGCTTATTATGGAGACTTCTCAGTAATGTCCATCCCATAAAATTAATTTATTACCGCTTAATATTCCATAATTTCAATGAATTAGAAAGGTTAAAATTTAAGAAAGCAGTTCTAGTTGGATATTACTGAGAAGTCTCAGTAATATCCATTCATCACAATGCAAATTAAATTCTTATTTTTCATAAGGTAACGCACTTTCCTAATGAATTAATCTTGTTTATTGGCATTTACTGAGACTTCTCAGTAATATCTCGCTGAGAAAATATTTGATATTTATTTACCTCAAACCTACACTGTATATAAATACAGCTACAGGGGTTTGGAAAATGTCTACATCGCCTTTTCTTGAAAGTATCCGTCATATCCTGCGAACAAAGCATTACAGTATCCAAACTGAAAAAGCGTATTTGCTATGGATTAAACGGTTTATTCTCTTTAACCAAAAACGACACCCAAAGGATATGGGTGAACAAGAAGTAAGTAATTATCTCACTTATTTAGCGGTTAATAGGCAGGTAACATCTTCAACTCAAAACTTAGCATTATGTTCAATTGTTTTTATGTATAAACACGTCTTTGAAAGAGAACTCACTTTGCTATCCGATACTGTTAGAGCAAAAGCACCAACCAGAGTACCGATGGTATTATCCAATAAAGAAGCGACTGCAATTATTAATGTATTAAAGCCTCCTTATCATCTGATGTTCAGTTTGCTATATGGCTCAGGGTTAAGAAAAGCAGAGCTGTTAGCGTTGCGTATCAAAGATGTCGATTTTGACGGGAATTCAATTTATGTTTTTCGTGGTAAAGGGGCTAAGGATAGAATGACCTTATTGCCTAAAATTCTTATAGAGTCACTTAAAGAACAAATAGAGAAAGTCGAAGGCTTACACAGTAAAGACTTAGCAGAAGGAGAAGGGAAAACGAGTTTACCGTCCGGCTTAGCACGTAAATACCCAAAAGCAATTACTGAATTTAAATGGCAATATCTATTCCCGTCAACTGTTAGATGCAAGCATCCAACAGATGGTTATTTTTGCCGTCACCACTTACATTGGACTTCATTGTCTAAAGCTCTGAGAGCTGCTGTTTTGAAAACAGGCATTAGAAAACATGTCACAGCACATACCTTTCGGCATACTTTCGCGACTCAGTTATTATTAAATGGAGCTGATATTAGAACGGTACAAGAATTACTTGGCCATAATGATTTGAAGACTACTCAAATCTATACTCATGTGATTGGCCAGCATTCATCAGGGACTCTTAGCCCCATTGATAGATAACTTAACCATTAGAAAAAGTATCTCTTTTTTTATTTTGCTGATGCCCTCAGTTAGCATTAACTATTTGATGACGAATGTCCGTTGTGGTGGCTTTGTTGCCAGTCAGGTTTTTCGATTAACTAATAATATTTATAGTCAAACAATGAATATTTGTATCTGTGAGGAATGTCCGGTTTCGTATCTTAGTGATCACTAGGTGGCCTGATTGATAACAAGTCAATCCGTCTGCTTTGGGTTTTAGCTAACCTTTCTATCTCAACCAGATAGTTTCAAATTACCAAAATCGTTGAACCATACTTATAGTCTCTTTAACCAAAGGAGCACTATTATGTATAACATCATTCTTTACACCCCAAAACCTAGCTGGAATAAAGGTAAATTAGTTGGTCAAAAACTTCCTCTTAAGCTTGAAGAAGTATGGTCTATAAGGACAAGACTTGATTTAGCAAATAACCTTCGCGAACTTACTATGTTCAATTTAGCATTAGATTGTAAATTACGAGCGTGTGATTTTATTAAACTTAAAGTCATGGATATCGCTCATGGGAAAAGTATTCAATCTAGAGCAATATTGATTCAACAAAAAACAGGTACTCCTGTTCGATTTGAAATAACTAAAAAGACCCAAGAGTCGCTTAAAGAGTGGATCGCATTAAAATCGCTTCATTCTAATGATTATTTGTTTGGTAGTCGGATAAGAAAGGGGTGCCACCTAACAACCCGTCAATACGCAAGGATTGTCAAAACATGGGTTGCAAGTATTGGTCTCGACATTACATCGTATGGTACTCATTCGATGAGAAGAACCAAAGCATCTTTGATCTATAAAAAAACTAAAAATTTACGGGCTGTCCAAATATTACTTGGTCATACAAAATTGGAAAGTACTGTACGTTATCTTGGTATTGAGGTCGATGATGCCCTTGAATTATCTGAGGCTATAGATATCTAAACTATAAAAAATCAGGAAGAATGGACTCTTCCTTCCACGAATATCTCAAAGCGGTCATTATAGACCCTTCTGAATCACCCCAACAATGGATCACTAAGATACGAAAGCGGACATTAGCCTTGGCTTAACTTAAGACAAGTGATCCGTCATTGCGGACATTTCAACGAGCCTGACCCCACAGGTATTGGAATACAATAACTAGCACCTCTGTGTTTTAATCTATAAACCAACTAAAGTACGTATTTTAGTTGGTTTATAGATCATATATTATTAATTCAACTGCTTAACAATCGTGGTTTTGTCAGTTTTTTTTACAACTTTACTTTGTTGAAGTTTATGTTGATTGTTATCATTTTGAAATTGCGGGTTTTTATTTACTTGGTGCAACTCTTGCTTTTTACATTTTACTTATCACAATAAAATAGATGTGCGGCTTCAGTGTCCTGAATCTAAGGCAGAACTAAAATGAAATATAAATTAATAAAGACGGCATTTGCTATTTTAATTTTAGCATTAAGTAGCGTTATTAATATTGCTAGCGCAGCATTAATAACGTTTGAAGGCATTGCCCCCCCTGGAGGTGCTCCAAACTACAATGGCCCTTTTACCCTCGATGGTTTTACTTTCACTCCCAGCCACGGGCATATAGCTGACAGCGCAGCAGGGTATAACGACAATGGCACGGACTTTTACATACATGACAGTGGCAGTCTAATGAATATAATTAAAGTCGGTAACGGTTTATTCAGTTTTGACTCTGTTGACTTAGCTCATTGGTTTGTGGGTAGTACGTTTACATATGTCGTTAATGTAGAAGGATGGAATAACGGCATAATGGTAGCTACCCAAGCAATTAATTTTAACAATGTGTGGCAAACGGCATCAATGAGTGCAGCATTTGGTAGAGTAGATCATATAACACTACATAATGCTAATGGGCGTGCTGGGTACGATAATTTTGTATTTGATACGGCGGCACAAGATGTCCCAGAGCCATCTACACTTGCTATTTTTGCATTAGGCTTGATTGGTTTATCATCACGTCGATTTAAGAAAAAATCTTAGTATAGTTTCATTTGTAGTAAACTCTAGAAAACATCAATTGTCATGATTGGTGTTTTTTTGCCTTTAATTGTCCATGAAAATACCATCCAAATCAAAATTTTAGGGTGCTCAACTATTTTTTGTACCAATAAAGCGAAAATTTCAGACGGTTTAGCCAAAAACTAACAC